>Ga0105240_10003132_pt1 | contig 26043 bp, 57 predicted proteins | sample KBSC54metaG_FD_80426 | JGI IMG/M metagenome (GOLD analysis project Ga0105240, IMG submission 80426) | Corn rhizosphere microbial communities from Kellogg Biological Station, Michigan, USA - KBS C5-4 metaG | ecosystem: Host-associated > Plants > Roots > Rhizosphere > Soil | place: Michigan, USA...
ATTGGGCTGCTTGCCATCTTTATTGTTGGAGGCGTCATCAAAATGGCCTCTGACTTTTGGGGATCACCATGGACAACAATAGTGAATCTTGTTGACGTTGTGATTAGCAAATTCACTAGAAAGGGATAATACGGTGGCCATTCTGCAGTACATCGATGGATTTGTTCTGCTGTCCATATCGTTGGCGTTGCTTTCAATTGGTCAAGCAGAACAACGTTGGCAATACCGCATTCCAATCTTTCTCTTGGTTGCGGTGGACTTCGCGCTTGGAATCAGCAAGCTTGGTTCCTTCCGATTGGAAGTCTATGCTCCATGGATCAAGCTGCGTGTTCTATGTGATGCTTTAACCTTCGTTGTTTTCTGCGGCAGTATGGCCGTCCACCACATCCACGAAAAAAGAATTTCCCGTGGCCACCACCACGGGAAGTCGCAAGGGTCAACCCTCCCCCTTGTGCACCTTAACCCCGGCCATAAGACTGGTCGGGGTCTTTTTCCTTAAAGTAATTTCATTCCCATTTGATCTCAAGCCTCGTCACTAACTGTGGCGGGGCTTTTTTGTTGTGTGTGGTGGATGAATGTTTCCCAATTCGAGGCACACCAACAATCCTTCCCAACCTTGAGAATGCGACCTTGTTTGCTCAAATTGCTGATCGCATTTCTGAAGGTTGAATAGGTGTAATCATCAAACTTGGAAACCAATTCATGATAGGTCACTGACTCGCGGGATCGCACATACTCTGCGATGGCTTCATCAAGACTGGGCCGCAACTTTGTCCTCACTCGGACCAACTTGGATGTGCGGGGTTGTATCGATGCCTTGGCCACGTCCGATGGTCTCCTTTGCTTGTCTCGAAACTTCTGCGCGAATGCATTCAATGGCTTTGTCGATGGTTGGAACGCGGACACAATTCTCCATCTTGTCCCAAGGATCGAAGCCGGGATTGACTCCAACAACATAGATACGCTTGTCATGAGCCATCGCAATTCCAATCTCAACCAGTGAGGTCTTGAGATCATCATCAGGCTCTGCATAGATGACAACAAATGATGAGCGAATGATGTCATCACAATTGTCATTCAACCAATGGGTGACCGGACGGACGGACTCAGTGGAGAGATTGACGGTCACTGGCCAACGGGCTGTGAAATAAATTCCATCATACTTGTGCCGGAGACCACGGAGCAATTCAGCATGACGACGCTTGGCGGTGGTGTAAACGCGGATTTGGTGTTTCATTAAATGATCCTGACGATGGCTGTGAGAATTTCTTTGAGGTCTTTGTCTTTCAGACAACTGATGGCATTGATGATCAAAGCCTTGCGAACAATTTTGTCTGCGACAGCTTGAGAACAATTATTGTGTTTCGCAGCCGCAACAACTTCCGCATAGAGCGGATCAAATCGCATGTACTCTTTCGTCAGCACCAATGGTTCATGTTCCATCAGTTCCCCTCAATTATCTGTTTGACGTTGTCCAACTTCCCCTTGAGAAGATAAGAAGCCTCATAACCACGGCCAATCGGTGTTTCTCTTGAAATGTTGACCTTGATCTCAGACAGTTTCTTTTCCATCCCACGTACGCATGCGGCGATTGCTTGGCGTGCGGTCTTTGGTTTCCTCCGTCTGCTTGAACGGTAAACCTGCCCTGCCAAGTCCGTCAACGATACTGGTTGACCATTGGCATTGAACAGCGTTGACAGAACAGCAAATTGAAGAGCGGTGTATCTCATCGCATTGTTGTTTTTCATTTTGACCTCAAACCTGATGACCAATTCGTCAAGCTTCAGCCAAACGCTTTTTCGCTGAGCGCAAAGGAAAAGAAAAGGAAATTATTCGTCAAGCATCTTGCGAATGTCATCAAAGGCCAAATCTGAAATTGACTTCTTGTCTCGCAAGTTGTTCAAGATGCGAGTGTCAATTGTTCCTCTGGCAATCAAATCAATGTATGTGATCTGATGTTTGGCACCGATGCGGTGAACACGATCTTCACTTTGCCAACGGTCAATCGCATTGAAGGAGTTGGAGTAGTAAATGACAGTCCGGCATTCACCTTGAAGATTGAGGCCGGTTCCGCCAGCAGCCGGATTGGCAACAAAGAAGCGGATTGGATCATTGATGTCCAGAAACCGTCTCTTGGCAATCTCACGATCTGAGTCTGATGTTGCTCCGTGGTAGGTGACTGCCTTGTCCCCAAGCAGCCTCTTGATCGCGTGAACATCCTCATTGTAGCGGCACCAAATAACCATCTTGCCTTCACGTGAGGCAATTACTTCCTCCAGCGCATCAATGCGGGCATTTTTGAGGAAGCGGACATTGGGCTTGATCTTCTTTTCTTTGTCACCACCCCACACCAGATAGCCGCATGCGATCTGTTGGAGGCGAACAAGTTGACTGACCGCATTGGACACTGTGACGATTTGTCCGGTGTCCATCTTGGTGATCATGTCCTCTTTCATTTCGAGATAATGAGATTTTTGCTCTGGGCTCATCTCGAAAGGAAAACGGACAGGCGGCATTTTCTCCGGTATTCCAAGGTCTGCTTCCTCCTTGGTGATCCGGAATGTGTATGGTGCAATGCGAGCATAAAACTGCTCCACATTCTTGTGACCAACAACTGACTCACCTTCAAAGCCTCCCATGATGCAATATTCTGCACGGAAGCTGGTGATGTATTCCTGCCCAAACACTCTTGGGTCCAGAAAATAAAATTGTGAGAATGCGTCAGTGAGGTCACGCGAGATGGGAGTGCCGGTTGCGATCCGCCGATAGGCACACATCTGTCCTAACGCAATGATCGCTTCCGTTCTGGAAGTGGTCTTGGTTTTGATTTTGTGACTCTCGTCAACGATGATCAAAACCCGTCCGTTGAATTTTTTGATGAAGGCTTCACAATTGGCGAAGCCCTGCTTCAACCGGGGATAGTCAACATTGACAGAAAGGATCGCCAACTTGCCGTCCGGCCAGTCCGGGATTTTCTTCTTGGTGTCAATTGCGATCCCCTTCCATGGGACCATCTCCCCCATGTGCGCTGGTATCTGCTCTTCAACCCATTGCTCATGCACTCCCTTCGGACTGATGATCAGAACCGCGTCAATCTTTCCGGCGCACCATAACTGACCCATCATGTCAATCAGAATTTTGGATTTGCCGGTGCCCATCTCCCCGAACAGCGCGAAAAAGGGGGCTGGTGTCGAAGGCTTCCAGCCCAGTTTGGACGGCTCCGGAATTGGCAGCACCCGTCCGGGGATCGAAGCCAACAGCTGGGGCGGGGGAGCACCGGAGCCAATGTCCGGGACGATGACTGGGGGAGCGGTGGGCCGGGCTGTGGGAATGGACCCAATGCCGTGGCCAGAGACGGCCAAAGCGTGGAATTGGAAGGGGAAGGGAGGGGTTTTTGGGACATAGGCTCCCCTGGCCACCGGAGTGGCTGCCGTGGCTTCATCGAAAAGCGATGAGCCTTGAGCGCGATTGTCAACAATCGGAACGTCCGGAAACAGAGCGGTGAACCGCTCCAAATTCATTGGTGTGGCCTCGAATGAATAGCCACCTGTCTTGAGCCAACGCTTCATCCCCTCCAGTGAAGGGGAGAGTTGGAGCAATCGTTTGTCCAGCTTGCCCGTCAGGGTTGCTCTGGATTTTTCGATTGTCAAGTTCATCTCAAGCACTTTCCATTTTCCACGAAAATCCGTTTTTCACCCTTCCGGGTTACTTTTTCTCTCTCTCTAAAATTCTCGCGTAGAGTACGTATTTGGGTTTTCGTGGAAAGTGGAAAGTTAGGACCAGCTATCCGCATTCGCCAGACCTACCATTGGACTCACAGACGCAAGCGACTGTGTGCGGGCCAAATTCAGTTATTTAGAACGTGGCAATGTCAACCACATTCATTTTCAGATCACGGATTTTTGCCGGCTCCAGATACTCCACCCGGTCCTTTACCAATTTGTTGACCAGCTTGACTCGTTTCTCGTTGTGCTTGGCGAGAATATCCTTGATATCGAGTTCAAAGAAAAGTTCATTGTTTTCCAAATCGGTCATTTTGGGTTCCGATTTGAACAACAGGCAATCCTCCAACGAGACATTCTCATTGGGGTCAACGATGAAGATTTGAACAATGCGAAGTTTGCGTGCCATTAACTGTTCCTCTGCGGCTGCGACCAATTGATCAACGATGGTGTGATGAGAAGTCTGCCCAAGCATGATCCGTCTGGTTGTGCTTGTTGGAGGCTCTAAGTGATGATGAGTCCGTCCAAATGGTGCGCTGGATGCAACATCCCCAAATGTTTCCATCAGGGAGACAGCATTGCTGGCATAGGCAGTGTTGCTGATTGTCGGTGTTTCCATCTTCTCTCCTTATGCTAAGGCCGCAGCCTCCATCAAAGACACAACCTGATCCTGAGTGACATCAGGGAGATTGTTCCAGCCAGCAATTCCTTCTGGCTTCAACCAATCATACTTCGGAATTATCTCACCCCAATTGGTTATCAAAGGGGCTTGGGTCTTGCGAAGTTGTTCCCGGATCGCTTCATATTCACGGGCAGTCTCATAATTGTTGGTGTGTGTGCTTCCCGTCATCGCTTTCTCGATGGCGCCATGCATACAATAACCATCTTGTTCATTGCCACGGAAAAATTTCACCAAGCCATGCTGACGTATCAGATCAGCAGCTTTGAGAAGGTTCTGGCGCCAAGGCTCCAGAGCGATGCCGGCTTCAAGGACGATATTCGGATTGATTGTCATTCTTTCTTCCTCTCTTTTATTTCATCAATTGCTGCCAACACAGCAGCAAGGTTCTTGTCTTCATCTCGTTCACCAACTGGGAATGTATCGGGCTTGGGCCTCCTTTCTATGAGAGTGATGTAAGCGGCAGCCACCACAGTCTTGACCGCTTCATCGATGGTGTCCATGTCTGTGCGAAAATAAAATCCTGGTGGGCCAAACTCAAAGCGAATGGTCGCTGTCGGGCAAACAGGTTCTGTCAGCACATGATGAACGATCAATTCCAGTTCACCAAATTTGCACCATAACCCTCCAAGAGCCTCAAGCATCTTCTCATGCGAAGGGAGACCATGAACCAATTCGGACGGATCAGGATTGTGTCTGTTGGTCACGCATTAACCTCCACTGCGATGTAATTTTTCTTTTTGTTCCAAGCTTCCAGAGCAATCTTACGCGCAGCATCCGTCGCATACCACTGCTTCCAAGAAATTAGTCTGGCTTTGTACAAACGGAATTGAGATGTGTAGGTTATTTCAATCCCGAAAGGTTTCTTGCGCGCTGTGTGTTTGGGCCTCCACTCATCGGAGGCGGGTGGGGCTGTCTTCATGGAACCTCCAAACGGTAAATGTTTCTCCAGTATGGACTGATTATGAAGCTTGGAGAGTACCAAGTGTCAATGTGATCATCCATAGAATTTCCGGATGATCCTTCAACCTCAATCTCAGAATCATCTGGAAGTTTTTCCAATGCTGCTATGAGGTGCTTGACATTCATTCCCAGTCTGCCTTTCTTTCCTGAATAGACCGTCCATAATGCTTGCGCTGATTGCCGCAACATTCGCGGCTGCAATACTGCGGTTGCTCTTTGAAACGGGCCATAGCCTTCTTGTCATGATGGCACGGACAATTCAACCAATTGTAGTGCTCGTTACGATCTTCCTTGAGACGCCTCATCATTTTGGAATAGGCTTTATGGCGTCGGTATGCTTTCGTTCTCATTGACCATCTCCTTGTTAGCGGGCATCACCCGCGCGAGTATGGTCACAAATCCTTTCATGTCAGTCTCCTTACTTGATTGTTGGCATCAAGATGGTGCTGTCTTCATCCATCTTGCGGCTTCCGGTTAATACCTTGAGGCTGGTGTTCGCACGATAAGCATTCCACGCACGAATGACCAAGATGGCAATTTCAAACGGAACCAGTTGAGCCTTTCCTGTCCGGGAATTGATCAACCGATTGCGCAGAGCCAGAATAGGGCTTCCACCAGCCAGTCCAATTCCGGTGTGGAGAGCCTCAAAGAAGTATTCTGTCTGAGGCATGGACTTCTTGCCAAAGAGATAGAACATAGCCGCTCCAATTCCGGTGTTCATCAATCCTCTGGCAGCAGTTGCCCCTTTTGTGACCGCATAGTCAATTGCTGCCTCATCAGTCTTGTAAAATTCTCTGATCTCATGAGACGTCAACTTGTGGTTGTTGGGATTGCTCTTGGTGGTCTTGTAGGCATGAATCCACCGAATGGCCGCCGCAGTGGCAGTGGCATTCTGAACCCCGTCAACAGACAGCATGTCACCATTGGTGCGTTTCCGTCCGATGTCCACCGTATCGAAAGTCTCTTTGTCAAGAGAATAGACAACATAGGTTTCGATGGTGGTGTCAGCCTCGATGATTGCATGCAACCGATGCTGACCATCAATAAGGGTTCCATCTTCCGCAATCTTGATGGTCTCCCCGTTAATTTCCCATTGACCAGACTTCATCACGCGTGCATATTCACGCACGATCTTGTCATTGATGCCACGATTATGATTATTGCGAGACAGCAAAGCCTTTGCCTTGCTGGGTGAAATCTTTTCTAAAACAGAACCCTTAAGCATGTATCCTTCCTTTACGCTGCCATTGTTGAACGGACCATGTCCACAGCGCGTTGGTGCATGGCTTCCGCTTCGTCATAGGTTGAGCATCGCTCTTGATACTCTTCCATCCAACCAAATATCATCGTCTCAAAAATGAGTGGTGGACCCTCATCACCAAAGTTGTGATCAATGCCGAGAAAGACTGTGCTGATGAAAACCTTTCCGACAGTGTCTTGTTTGACAACACGATCTGCATTCTCAAAGAATTTTGCCCACACAACGAAGCTGGCAGCCCGCACAACTTGCCGTCCTTTGAGAATGTAATACTTCATTTCACTTCCTGCGGTTGAGGGTTTCGATGATCTGTTGGTTGATTAGCTCGATCATCTTCAGCTTTTCCTCTGCACGGATCGCACGCTCCATCCACGTGTTATTGGTTCCAAGCAAATGCTCAAGTTGCTCCGGAGAGAGCCTTGCTGGGTGCCCCCGGAGAAGATTGATGTGGAGTGTGACAGGGTCTTTCAGCTTGCGCCAATCTTCCAATTCCTTGTACACACTCTCATCAACAACTGAGTTGTCATTCTCACAAAGAATGTTTCCGCGATTAGGGACATGATGGAATTTGACGCGTCCATCAATGAGCACATCAGGATCAAGCCCAAGATCGCAGAACACACACCCTGTTCCTTCGGTGGTATCAACACTCATTTGAGCCTCTCACAAAGCGGCATTTGCTCAATTGCCTTCTTTTCCTTCTCATCAAGGAAGGCATAGCCAATGATGAGCGGACCCCACAGTGTGGTTCCATAGAGCGCATCAAGAGTGCTCAATGGTCTGTGGCATTCCGTCCTGGCTTGAGCATTGACATGAAGGACAGAGTATGCCCCGAAGGAAAGATAGAGCATCACCCAGAATAGCTTCACGATTTGCTCCCCATTGCCGCATTGAGCAGCTGCTGAGCCAAGTAGCCATCCGGAGCAATAACACGCGCCCAAGCATCGCTGTCCAAAATGTTGGAGCAAGCACCAATCAGAAAGATGATGCTTACCCCGATGCATGCGATGGTGACGCAGGTGTAGGCGATGCCGAATGGATCATTGTCATCCGTCTTGAAGCGTTTGAAAGCAAACACCCCAAATGTTATGCTGAGCACAACACAAAGCATAAACACAGCAGCCCATAACCCACCAACAATGAGCTGGGCCATTCCCTTCGCATAGGTTCCTTTGACAGCCAACTCGAAAGCCTTTGGGGCTTTGTCTGCGAGAGCGTGAGTGATGTATCCGAGTGCATCTGAAGCCTTGTCAACAATATGGTTGACCGCTCCCATTGTGTCTGAATGATCGTCAGAACTCATCAGTTCATTCCTTCTTTTGGATGAAGATCAAAATGACGGGGAGCAACCCCCTTGGTGAGACGATCAAGCTTGTCATAGACATCACCAGCCGCTTTGAGCATGGCCTCTTTCGAGACACCAAAATACATGCATTGGCCAGCAAGGGATATCATCGTCAATTCTCTGCGACGGATGATGACATCCATTTCCGGTTCCCCATTCTCTCGCGGCTCCAGCTCACCGAGATATTCAGCAAGCTTGGTCATCTTCTCACCAGCTTCCTTGATGACAGGCATCAAACCTCCACTGCTGCTTCGAGATACTCAACGCAGCTTTCGATATTGTTGAGCGCATCCCCGAAAGGATCAAGGCAGTCATTGTAGAATTCAGTGGCAGCATCACTGACTTCATTGTCATCGCTGTTCTCATCTTCCTGCTGCTTCTCATAGACCGGATCGTAATATGCCTTCATCTCAGCATGAAGAGCACGCGCACGATCCAAGAAGCCCTGAGTTTTCGTCATAAACTCTGTGTTCTTGGTCATGCTGTTGAAGGTTGAAGCGATTTTGATGATCACATTCTCCGGAGTGCCGGCAGCGATGGTCATCATGATCATCCCTTCGCTGTTGCGCACTTCATAAGACCCATCGAATGTTTGACGCACGTTCTCAGGCAAAGCCATTTTGTCTTCCTCTTTGTTGAAAAATTTCCAGATACTAAAAGCTGCCGTCAGCCCCACCACCGCCGAAGGAACCGCCACCGCCGTCAAAGCTACCAGAGTCACTGGAACTGCTTCCCCCATCGAAAGCACCGCTGAGAGCCTCACCCAAAGCTGTTCCCAAAACTCCGTAGATGGCATCATCTTCCTCACTGCGTCTGCGGCGGTCCTCATCCTCTTGGTCAGCCAAACGCTTCTTGCGCAGCCGCTCTGCTTCATCGTGTTGCTGCTGAGCAATGAGCTCACGATGCAATTCCGCATCGGCCTCTGCCTGGGTGAGAGGCTTCAGGCCTTTGACAGCCCGCAGTTTGTTGAGTTGTTCAAGTGTCATCGTCTGTCCCTCGCATAGTTGGTTGCACGTTGTAAAATCTCTTCTGCTTCGACCACATAGCCAGCATAGTGGCCCGTCTCATCTTCCATCACACTCTTACCTCTGCCGGCATCAAATTTGTCACGCTTCCCGTCAATGGATGCCCAAGCCCTGGCCAAATCTTCAACTGTGGCTCCGGATTTGATGAACTCTTGAAGGATGCGTGCGTGACGGAACATTTCATTCATTGTGGTTTTACCAACTCATACATTTCATCTCGAATTTCGAGAAACCTTTTGTGGATTGCGTCTTGAATGGCAACCCGGTCACGATCCTCGAAAACACGAACAAGCACAACCATCATTCCAGCTTCGGCAATGGCTGCGCGTTGGGTGGCTATCTCTTTGGTGTTCTTGACGTCATGCGAAAGAGCAAAGATGGTCTTTGCGCAATGGTCAATTATTTCCTCAAATGACTTCACGCGGCCACCTTCATCGGTTTGATACCCAACTTCTTGTTGAGGTCTGTGACGATAGGAGCGATGGCTGTGGTGGATGCTCGCGCAATAGGGGCAATGTCCTTCATAAACTGCTCCAACTCAGGCCAAGCTTTGAGCAGCGTCCCGGTTGTGTGGAAGGAACCGATAACACCGCGCACTTCATTGGAGATGGTGTCACGCTCCTTGCGGTATTCCTCCCGCTCCTTTTGGAGCGCATGGAACTTGACTGAGAGCGGATCGTCATTGTCCAGCAGCAATCGCAATGTGCCACGATCAATTGCCGGGAACATCTTCTCAACAGGTGGCCTTCCAACAATGCGACTACAACCATAGTCACCAGGGAAGGCTCCATTGAATGCCAGCCGGGTGTAATACATCCCAGCAGAACCGAATTGGACATGGATGTCATTGTCCGTTCGCAGCCAGCCATCCGGAAGTGAGGCCATCAAGTCGCGGACCTTCTTGGGATACTGACGCTCATAACACTGCTCTGCCAACTTGGCATAGCGGTCATGCAATTCGTTGTCCTTCTTATCGAAACGATTTTCCAAGACCCGGTTTGCGATCTTGGTGCGGTCATTTTTGTCTAAGCGAAAGTTTTCCATGCTACCTCTCTGCTGCTGGACCCATCAACTCAACAAAGTGCCTGTGGCAGATGTATGAGGTCAATGGGTGTCTGTTGGGGATTGGATCATCGTGAAAGATGGTTTCTTCCACTTTATGTGCAGCAGGAGCGCCACAATAGCAACGCTCCCCACCACACGACGCACTTACAAATCGTGTCATCGCTTCTCCGTTTAGTCCATCAGCGAAACATTTCCGTGGTCAATCTCCCACTTGAGATCAACCCGCCGTCCGCCACGTTCCAAATAGGTGCTCACCAGAATGCCCTGGCCCAACGCCTCGTAAGACTTCCAAGGGATGGAACCTTCCCTGCGTGGATTGGTCTTGTTGATGATGTTGATCTTCTTGGACAGGTCCAATCTGCTGTATTCTTTCTTCTCCCCTGGAGCCTTCGGGGCTTTGGGTGCCTTCGGCTCTTTGGCTTTCTTCTTGGCCTTTGCCGGCTTCTCCGCCGCATCAGCACTGGCTTCAGGCTCCTTGCCTTGGGCTTCCTGCTGGACCAGCCCGGTGATGGACGCGAACAATGAGCTGTGGCCCTGCTCCAAGGTCCGCACCCTGGTCAAAGTGGTCCCATTGATAGCATTCAGCAACCCAGTGGTCTCGTAAATCGAGAGGTTGGCGAAGTCTGCTGCCGTTTGAAATACCACCTTGGATGCGGCAGAAGATTTGAAGCTGGCCTCAGCAGCCGCTGCCTTGGTGTCGAAGGTATCCCACTTCACTCCGCTGAAATTCTTGTCGTAAGTCAACAGATACGTTTTCATTCCCATGCTCCTGTTATTTTTGAAACGCTATTTGATCAGTCCTTGAAGATGCCCGTCAACGCCACTCCTTCTTCACCATATTGTTCCCAAAACGATCAACCCATTGTTTTCTGAAGTCGGTGTCTGGATTGAGAACACCGTCAATTATGTCCTGCGCAGCCTTGATGATCCGGTCTGCTGCCTCAGCGTCATTGGATGCGATGAACTGGGCAGCAAAATTGATTGGACTCAATGTTCGCATTTCTTCGCCGTGGCTGATGACGCCATCCATGTCCTGCTCCGGATCAAGCGCAGCAATCCAAATCTCGTGCGTGGCTCCCGGAAGGTACCACAGCGTCTCTCGCTTATCAGGCATCTCCCGGAGATGGACAACAACGATCCAGTAATTATGCCAGAGCGGATGAGCATAGCCAGCCTCAACAACGAGACCAACCACAGTCGCGTCATCTTCCTTGCTGGCCCCAATTCGCTCTAGCTGCTTGTCAGTGTCCACAAACCATGCCTTGCCATATTGCCCGACAAGGTCCGGCTTCTTGGCAACATTCTTGTTGTACTCGCTCATTCTCCCTCCCTCGCACCGGGGACGGGCCCAGCGCACTTTCCAGACCCGTCCCCAGGGGCTGCAGATTGGACTGCCACAGCCTCTGCCTCAGCATCATTACCAGTCGTAATTTCCAGCAACGATGCTGCTAAACGTCCAATGGTTTCATCAGACGTCAAGTCATTGGTGATGCGTTTGGCTACGGAGTTCACAAACACATCTTCCTTATTGGTTTTCGGTTTGTACCAAATCACCCCGTCCAAGATGGTGGGATGCTCCTTCACAAATCCGCGCAACTGCCCTTCGACAATTGGCTGGATGATACTTCGTGCCTTCAACGCAACACTGGTCATAATCAACCTGTCTTTTTGATGTTGTAAGGAGACTGAATGACGAGGTTTGTTTGGGCCCAACGGCGCATTCTCTCAAACCGCACCTCTGGAGGAACAGTGTCCCAATATTCGTCATTCATAAAGACAATTTCGCGGGCCAGCGCATCAGAAATGCCAAACACATGCGCAACCTGTTCGCTGTTTTCCGGATCAATTTTGGACATGTCCACGCCACGCTTGAGACCAACTGCGCCAATGGCACACACACTCTGCTCTCGTTGCAGATCGCCAGCCACCAGTTTCTTTTCCGGAAGGGCATCCAATGACGCAATCATCTCCCGGAGAAAGGCTTGGCCGCGCTTTCCTTTGATGGCAGAAGTTACCGCACCACGCCACATGATTGCTTGCCACTGATCAATGTCATAATCGTCTGAGTAGTTGCTACGGCTCATGCGTCTGCCTCCTTGATCCTGTGACCTGCCAATGCGACTGCGATCCGGGGTTTGCAATCCCACTCCACGAAATAGAACGCTGGTTGGTCATCAACCCGAAAGGAACCAAGCACGGTGCCGGGTGTCCCGTCCGGATGGCTGTCACCCGGTTCCGATTTGGTCTTGACAATCCGGGTGCCGTTTGGGATCGCTCCCACTGCTTGATCGCGGGTGAAAACACCCATATAGCCAGGATGGACGTCAATATTGAACTCTTCCATCATGTCAGTGTTGGTGGCTTCCTTGACAATCACGCTTTCCTCCCAACAATCTCCAAAGCCCGCGCATACTGACGTGGGGCAACCATCGTGCCCCTCCCGGAAGCTGTCCCGGCATAGACCCTGGTTCTGGGTGTGGCGGAAGCCCCGTCAATGGCTTCCAAAAGGGTTGGGTAGCTGATTTTGGTCTGGTTGCCGCGTCCCAGATCGCGGACGGTGTGGAAGATGGTAGCCCTTTCGATTACCCACTCATCAAATTCCTCACTTGATCTGGGCATCTCTTTTGGCATCATGTCATAAGTTGACATTTGCTCTCCTGCTGATTTTTGATTTTGAAGATTTTGACGCCAGACCCTAAGATGCGATCTTCCGTCCGGCGAAGGAAAAAGAAAAGAAGTTTTTCACTTTTCTTTTTTCAAATGACAACCCCTCTGCTTTTGACAGAGGGGCTATCTGACATCACAACAAGTCCGCGCGAATGTACGGTGTCAATTCCTTGCGCGGGACAACAAACCACAATTTGGGTCTGCCATCCGGCTCCAGAAAATAATCCGTCTCGCGTTCACTGTATGCGATGCCGGCTGCGGTGAATTGACCATTGTCAACCAGACAGATTGGGAGATGAGTTTTGATCATTTCCTCTTTCCAGATTTGTTTGGCAATGGCCGGTGAAATTGGCGTCCCATATCGCTCTAGGAACGCCTCTTTGGTTGAGTCAGGCGGGTTGATGTAATAGCCCATCAGCCCTTCCCTTTCTTCACCCACTTGCGGTCATAACCCAGCGCATGGGCTGTCGCCATCACCGAAGCGTTCTGAGGACGGCGGGTGTCACCATTGAACCACTTCTTGTAGGTGGCTGCGGTGGCTGCTCCACGGGCATGAATCTCTTCAAACCCATCACTGTTGAGCAACCCTTCGTCCTTGAACAAGGTTTTCATTTCATCAATGACTGGGTCCTTGTTCTTGAACATATACGATTTGTAGATGGTGATCGACATATGCTGTTACGCTCCCTTCTTGAGACGGACAATTCCGTCTTTCACAATGAAAACCTTCCTGGCTTTTGGAGAGCCAATGAAGGTGTCTGCTGAGCCTTTCAAAAATCCTTTGCTGACCAAATGCTCAGACAAAAGTTTTCTGGTTGTTCCTGCTGCTGGTTGGCTCTCGACAAAACTCACAGCAACATCAAGCATGAACTTTTTCTTTTCCGGATTGGCCGGACCATTGACCAGAGTGATGATGTCATCCTTGGAACGCTGGATGAAGTTCTGCCGGATCGCGTCCGCAACACCGCTGTGGACACGCGGTCCTGGAAAGCCCAATTCTTGAAGCATTGCTTTCAGAATGCCGTAGGTGGTGGGACCTTTTGAGCTGATCAAAATATCACGGATCGCATCCCGGAAGGCACCGCGTGGAGCATTCTTGCCGGCTGCGACTTCTTTCACCAGATTGACGCCCAATTGATCAACCTGGTTGTCGATGTCGGCAAGAATTTTGCCAAGCTTGCTTTCAGAGCATAGGAACCGAATTGCGAACATTCTCTCAGGTGTCTTCACGGTTGTTCATCCCTTCACAGTTGTCACCTTGAGCATGAATTGTTCCAGCCTTGACCCTCTCATCGAGATAGGTCTTGGTGGTGGGGTTGAGTTTCATGCACTCCCAACCCTTCCCCAGTGCGAGATACCGGCAGCACTTGGCTCCTTGACCAAGCGCACAGATATCATTCGCATAGTCATCACTGATCTTCATTCTTCCTCCTACGAAAACAGATTGGAGAAGCGTCCGTGAACCGGCTCATAATCCGTTTCATCACGACGCTTGCCCAAGACCTTTCCACCATCATCGCTTCGGTCAATATCGATGTGGGACATGAATGCTTTGCCGTCTTGATCCCGTCCAACCACAACCAAGACTTCTTTTCTGGCATCGCTCTTGGAGGGAGCCAGCACAGTGCTCAGATCAGTCCCAATCGGGTGCGACGTGATCCAAGCCTCAGAGATGTGGACATAGGCAATCGCTCTCAACTCGATGATCTTTTGCCGAATGACATTGGCCACCGCATTCTTGATCTGGGTGGCTTCCTCATCCGTCTGGGCTAAGAACGGGGTCCCAATGATGTGGACTTCCTTGTTGCCGGTCAAGATGATGAACAACGGCATGAAGTCATCCTTGGGGTTGTCCCCAATCATGCTTGATGCACTGTCAATGGCATACTCAACCAGCGTCTTGAGATCGTCAATGATCTTCTTTTCCATCAGTGTGCCTTTCCGCAGCAATCTTCATAAACCAGAGTGATGAGATTTTTCATCATCACCGCTGTGGGCAGTTTCTTCTGCTCATCGGACCCGAAGCAGATTGCGGCAAATGTCTCCGCGAAAAACTCCTTGGGGTCCGTATAGGCATAGCGGCTGACCAACCGCTGAGGATCGCTCTCGTCATACTCCCGCTCCTGGGGTGCTTCAGTTGCCAAGATCATGTCCAGCAGAACCAGCACCGGATTTTCCCGGCCAAACACCGCGTCCGATGCAGCCGAATACAGCTGATCATAGGTGGTGCGAATGGGAGTGTCTGCTTCATCATCATCCGTCCGGCCATACTTGTGGAGGATCATGTTGTCAAACACATGGCCATATTCGTGCGCCAGAATGAAAGCCGGATCAACCATATCCCCGTGGAACTTGTGTTCCTTATCATTGTTGATCGCATCACGCAACAGCTGGGGATTGCCCTTGACCCCAAACCAATCTTCCTTGAAAATGATCACATGCTTGTTTTTGCGCGGCTCTGTTGCCGTCATCGCGTAGCTTTCAATCGGAACCGGCCTGGGCTTTTTGTTCTCGCATTTCGGATTGCTGCAGTCACACCGGGTTATTTCTTCCGGGACAAAATTGGACACCACAATCTCGACATGTGCATTGCCGAAGGCCGGGTATTGGAGATTGATCCGGTTCAGTTCATTCTCCATAATGGGACGCAGTTCAGGATGGAAATCACAGGCATTGAACTTGATGATGTTCATTCATCTCTCCAAAAAAATACCCCGGAGCGTAATTGCTCCGGGGCACAAGTTGAGTCGAACAACAGTGGTTAGGGATTACTGCTGATCAACGAAGTTGACAACCTTCTTGACGCCAGCCTTGATGTCTTCCAACATCTTGCCCAGTGTGTCGCCGGAACGCTTGGCAATCTGGCCTTGCTCCTTGACAGCGATGAGGTTGCCGATGACGTTGGCACGGATCGTGTTTTCCAATTCAGCGAGTTGGTCCATGATCTTCTTGTCCGCATCATCGCTGGACTGAACAACACCGTTGACGATGGTGCCGGTCAGGATTTTCTTCAACGACACAGCCAGCTGGTCGCCATCACTGATGGACACCGGCTGGAAGTTGAGCAACTCCAGGTGACGCTTCATGCTGCTGGCAGACGCCAACAGATCATTCGCAATCAACTGGGTGTCCCCACGGCCAATCATGCCCAGCTTGGAACGCTCCACCACTTCGCGGATCGTTGCTGGGATGTTGCCCTTGAGGGCTTCGCCCACTGGCGCCAAATTCTCACCGTCCTTGATCAGACCGCGAGAGTAGAGATGGACCAGACGCTGGACAGCTTCATTCTCTGGCGGGCGGATGGAGATGATGGCATCCAACCGTCCCGGACGGAGCATCGCACGGTCCAGGCGTTCCACGAAGTTGGTGGTCAGCACAGTGATGACTTCCGAATTTTTCGACAGCACGCCATCGATGGTATTCAGAAGATCATTGCCACGCTGGTCACGAACAGTGGCAACCCGGTCCGCATCTTCCGCGAACACGACTGCCGGCGCATAACGCTGTGCAAACAGGAGTGCGTCCTTGAGGGCACGGATGTCATCCAGCAAGATGAACGTCCAGCCATTGTCCTTGCAGATTTTGGAAGTGACATTGGCCGTCATCGTCTTGCCGCCGCCATACGGACCTTCCAGCAACACACCACGCTTCAGCGGAATGCCGTACTTGCGCACCGTTGCTGTCTGGGTGATTGGCGCCCAGAGAGAAGCGGCGATTTGCGAGTATTCATCCGGGTTGAGGATGAGCTCATCCGGATTGATGTACTTGGTGCTGATGAAAGTCGGGGGCACTTCCACATTGAGTTTGCCGTTTTCGTCTGCCTTGAGACGGATCGCCTTGCCCTTGTAGATGGAAGATGTCTTCAGAATTTCACGCGCCTTGTCGGCCAACTCACGCAAAATCCCCTGCTCACGCTTCTTGACGGAGCCATAGACCTGGAACACCGGGCCTGTGGGCGTCATTTTGGCGCCAGTCTGGATCGAATTTTCGATACCGGGAATTGTGAACTCACCCCACGGCACCTGCACAAAATTCGGGGACTCATCCAGCGGAGCAATTTCCACCGTGACCAGCTTCGGGGCTTGCGGCCCAAAGAAGGTCATTGTGGGAATTGGAGACGCCCAGCCGTAAAGTTCCTTCATTGCCTTGACGAAGGCCACAGCACCATCCAGCGGGAAGGCTTCGATGGTCTCATAGACATCCATCTCCGTCTCTTCATCTTCCGCCTTCCGGTTGAGCAGCTTCGCCGCTTCCCTGAGACCCATCTTGCCGGGTTGATCCGGCAGAATGATCTTCTTGCCGTCATAGCCAATGTCCGGGTCTTGGTGGTTCCAGTCCACCGCACCCTTGGGCTTCAGTAGTTCAGCCAAAGCCTCAGCAACGGCACCGCGAGTTTCATCCTTCAAAGTCATTGTAAGTCTTTCATAAAAATTCCAACACAGACCATTCCATGCTGGCAGTGAAATTGTCCCGGTTCATCCCACCATCCGGGACCACGTGGCTGAACAGCGATGCTCACCCCACCATTAATGGGAAGCTATCGCAGGGAATTCAGCAACAAACTAGTTCAGATTTTCTAAAGGCAGATCGCCTTTGAATTTTTTCTGCACTCGCTTGTAATCGGCTTTGTCCTCACTCAAGTCAATCCCAGCGAGTGTGTCAATGAACACCTCACCAATCCCATTGGACGGCATTTCCATCCGGATGAGTGGATACTTGAATGGCCAGTTATGTGGATACACAATCAGGTAAATCTTGCCGGGTTGATCCGGGATATCTGCCTGAAAGAAGTCTGCCTTGAGACGGACAAAACCATCCCGGTGTTCAGCCGGAATGGTCTTTTCAATCTCTGGTGACATCGGCACCCAAGGCAGGTCAAGATAAGTCGGGGTCTCTCTCACGGTTCCTCCGATGTGCGAAAAAAGTTTTGACGATTGGCCTGGCTGCGGTCTTGAAGATTTTCAATTCTTCTTCAGTCAGACCGCGCTTCATCAGCAATGGAACGAGATTGGGGTTATCGATGAACCCCATCACAACTCCGCATGCTGCTGAGAAGCTTGCCATGGCTTCCGTTTCATCCATCTTAGTCATGTCAAGCATTCCTTGTTGGAGATACATTTGGAGCCACGATGGATGATTCAATCAACCGGCTCCTTGATGAGCACACCAATGATCATCAGCACCAACAGCCCCAGAGAGATACGGGAATAGAAACCGTGGCTCTCCAAGGCTGCTGCGATGAAATAAATGCCGTGGCCTGTGGTGTGTGCGACTTTGTATCCGCAATGGATACGATTTGGGCAACTGATCTTGACACGATCAAGCACACCGATTTTATGGGGGCTTGGTTTGTGCCTTTTTCTTTTCATGTTTGAGCCTCCATCGAAGCGATATGTTTGTGGATCATGCTCAGCGCACCAACCCCCTCTCCAATTGCTGAGGCAATGCGTTTGATGGAATTGGCCCGCACATCACCAGCCACAAAGATGCCCTTGATAGAAGTCTCGTAAGGCAACGCTTCCTTATTGGTGGTGTCCGTCCAACTCAGCACATAGCGATGGTCATCCAACTCGATGCCGCTCCCATTCAACCAGAGAGTGCGAGGGGTGGCACCGATGAAGATGAACATCTGCTCAACTTTTTCTTCAAACAAATTCTCCCCACACTGGATGCAGATGCTTTCGAGACTGGTGCCGCCTTGGACCTTGACAACCTCGCAGCCTTCAAGCACCTCAACATTCGGGAGAGCCTTGATGCGGTTGACCAGATAAGCACTCATCTGGTAACCGATGGTCTTGCGGATGATCAGCTTGATGTTGATGTTCGGACTTTCCGCAAGCTTGATGACTGCCTGGCCGGCAGAATTGGCACCGCCAATCACCGCCACATTGCACTTCTTTGACGGAGGCAACACACCAGAGGGACGGCCATAGAACACCCCGCGTCCCATCAATGGTCCAATCCCATCCGCGCCCAATCTGCGGTAGGAAAGACCAAGAGACAGGAGAAGGGTCTTGGTGACATATTCCTGATAGTCATCGGTGGTGATGATGAAACGCTTTCCGTCAACTTGAAGGTGAGCAGCGGTCAACGGACAAATCATTTTGGTGCTGAACTTGAGAGCCTGTCTGACGAAGCTGGACATCAGATCGTTGCCGGTGGTTCCGTCCGGGAAGCCGGGGTAATTCTCGATGGCTGCACTCTCGCGTGCCTGGCCACCGAGAGAGAAGCCCGCATCCAACATTCGGACACTCAGACCTTCGGAAGCACCGTTGATGGCGGCAGAAAGCCCGGCTGGGCCACCACCGATTATGAGCAAGTCACTATCACATGTCATTATTTCTCCCTCATTATCGCTTTCTGCGATTTGCTAGTGTTGTTGCGGCTGATCCTTCAAAGGGTACGCACGAATTTTTGACGCGTAATCTTCGATCCCGAAACCATAAGCCCAAGCCTCACCAGCCGGGTTGATGGTATATGAAGGGAGTTGGATGTGCCCAATTGTGTTCTCAACAACTGACCCAACTCCCAACTTGGTCAATTGCCGTACTTCAAACCAAATCAATTTAAGCCTCCTTGATTGATTGCCTGGGCCACCCACATCAGAAAGATGACAATTCCCAGAGCAATCACTGATCCGAAAAAACGCAACGCCAGATACCCAAGCCTGATGTGGTATGGAATATTGACGTTTGACGGGATATAGATGTCTTCTTGCCTCCTCATTCGCGTGCCTCTGTGATTGAGTTGATGGAATCATCCAGACTGTCCATCGCCGCTTCCATTGCATCGATGGCTGCCTGCGCCAAATCTCCTTTCTCGCCTTCCTGCATACTGTCAGGCATATTGTCCTTGGCTTCTTGTTCCTCATCGCGGATCATCATCAAATCCGCTTTGAGTGATTCGAGTTGTGATTGGACGCTCTCCAATCTGGCTCTGCGATCCTTGTTCATGCCATCTCCCTCTCGATGCGCGCGTAAATCGCGCGTTGGACGTTCGGGAGAGAGGTGCCGGTGATCATCGGTTTGGACTCATCATCCAGATAGGCCTCAAAATGATTGCCCACAGGGATGTAGGTCACGCGAGAGTTGCCGATGGTTTCCTTGATTTTGAAAGTTGTGCTCATTGATCCGGTTCCTTTCAGGGTTGAGCGATTTGTTGGGCAACTTTGGCGGCGATGCGTCTGGCAACTTCCTCATCAACATGGTTGTCAACGAGATTGTCGAAGGCCAGTTCATAGGCATCGTTGTAAATTTCATCGCCTGTTGCCTTCTCGCTCCAGTCCGCACCTCTCTCGATGCCCGCCATTGCAATCATCTCAAGTTTGGTTTCAAGGTCCGGAACATTCGTAGCTTTGCTGTTCATACAAAACTCCTTTTGTGAAAAGACCCCCGGCTGTTAACCGGGGGTCCAAGTCTCCAATTAACTTGCCGGCTTAGTGAGCCAGTTCCGCTTCCGCTTCGATGTCTTCCACATCGCTGTCGCCCATAATGGCAGCCAGCTCGCTGTCATCGATGCTGATGCCCAGGTCTTCAAAGCAACCGCCCAGATGCTCCGCCAGTTCATCGGCAGTGGTCTCCGGGTTCTTGCGCATGTGCGCGTGGGCGTGATGGGCAATGGCTTTCACGTGAGCGCGATGGACGGAATGTTTCATTGTAGTCTCCTTGTTGTGGTGCGGAATTGCACCTTATTGGGGACGCTCTGACCATTCCCCAAGGTAGCTGCAATTCAATTGAATGATGTTGGGATGTCTTTCACGCAGTCTTGACAGACCTTGTGAAGAAGCGGGTGTTCATTCTCCGGTCTGGTCTGGACTTTGCGGCCGCATCCCATCACACAATCTGAGACGATGTTGTCGGGATGATAGAGTTCACCGTTGTAGTGACCGCCAACGATGTAGGACGGCTCTGTGGGCTCCATCTTCTCTTGAACCACCACTCCCATTTCTTCCGGAGTGAAGCCCATCTTGGCCAGATAGCGTCCGAAGCCGGCATCCACCACCACTTCATTCGCGGACTTCTTCAACTTGGCAATCTCCTTGATCAGATATTGCTTCAGCAATTCTTTTTTGATGCGTTCAAGGTCCGTCAAGGCTTCACCTCATCGATAACGATGGCATGGTCAAACCGGACCAACACAGCGGTCTTTCCTGATTCAGACGCGATGTGTTGGGCTGCCCGCTTCGCCAAATTTGCGATCCGGAGTTTGGTTGTGACCAATGCCATATTGTTGATTGCGAGGATGTTGTGATCATCATCGCTCTCTTTCGCTACCCAAGCGTAGATTGATGTGATCATGACGACCAATACCACGCTGAGAGTGCGCCACCCGCGATGAAGAGCACGGCCATTGCGCACCACATCAACAAAACGATCCGTTCACTATCCACGGCTCCCCTCCCTTTCGATGTCAAGATTGCGGAGCCGTTTGCCTTCGCGGTATCCGCACTCATAATTGTCACGTTCCGCTCCCCGAAAGAAGCGGGATTGGTTTTTGCGGCCCATCCGCCCGTCCACTTTCCCGCTTTGGTATTCGGGACGGAGAAGATGGCCAGTGTTAGGTTTGATGTTCATCTTCCTCATCCTCCATTTCTTGTTGGTCCTTGCAAAACTCCTCAATGCGAGCGTTTTGCTTGCTGCGGTGGTCTTCAGTTTCCAACCCAACCGCTTCGATGATCTCAAGGCACTGGAAGATCAGATTGGAGCGTGCCTCATTCTCATCCTCACTCAACTTGCCTTCCAAGTTGTGGAAGCAATCCCGCAAATCGGTGAGTGTGTTCTGGAACCGGCAATATGACATGTTGCTCATTTTAACATCCTTGCAGAAGTGCCACCGACTTGGGCATTGAGGGAAATTGAGTTGGCAGCAGCGCGTCCTCTGGCTGCGTGGCCACCGCTTGTGTCCATTCCACCACCACGTCCCTTGCTCAATCCAATCCGGCTCATGTAGGCTTTCACCAAGGTGGACTCATCTTGATAAAGGGCCGGCAGATTGGACGGGTTGCCATTGGCAGCGCGTTGAGGTTGACTCTGGGTCTGCTCCTTTCGCATCGCCACAAGCCTCTCATACATCCGCATTCCGGCTCCCCGCTCAAACCCGTTCCGGGCACGAGTGAAGGTATAGTTCCAGTCAGCAACCGCTTCTGGGGATCGCGCATACTCATTGGCCAACCGCCCGATGGTCTTGATGAGATAGAGCGTCATTGATGTGGCCACTTCCACATTGTGAGGCTTTCCGACAAAAGCAATCTTGACATTTTGTCCCAGACGATTGAGATAGATGTCACAGAAGTACAACCGTGCGACAGCCCCTGCCATCGTCTGGGCCCATGTGTCCCCGGTTTTGGAATTGTAAATCCGTGCTTCACCGACTTCCTCAACATCCTCTTTGACTTGGATGGCTGCTTCACTGAGGTTGTGTTGTTGAAGAAGTTGAGCAACCTTTTGCGCGTACAGAGCAGCCTCAGCCTCAGTGACGGATTTGTCATTGGCTTTGGCATTCAGTTTGCGTATTCTCTCGATGAGTGATTCTTCGTTGGTCATTGTTCCCTCCTATTGGACATCCATCAAACCACCCAACACCGCATCCTTCGCATCCGCAATCGGAATGACGAAGGCGAAGCCGGGAGCCAATTGGCAAGCCTCTTGGGCAGCCTCGATGTTGGTGGCCCAAAAGAACGAAGTCCAAGGGCCCAACTCATTGTGGGCCACAACGTGAGTGAAGTTCATTTCAGCCTCCCGTCCGGGCATTGCGGATGATGCGGGTGAGAGCCTGTTCGACCCTCAACACCGCAGTCGGGGAATAATTGTTGAAGATGCACTGGGCGTATTCTTTCTTGAAGCACAAGGCTTCATCCGGCCCAAAACCATCCTCCACCATCAGCCGGCAGAGCATGTCGTAGAAAAGTTGCGCATCACGCGTCAGAACGCTTTGAGTGTTCATCTCAAAAATTCCTTTGTGGTGTTTCGACCTTGCTGGGTCATCATCAGCGATGGAGCATTACCATCGTACACAACCTCAGTTTCGCTTCTGCGATTGACATTCACAATCCTGTCGGCCACGGTGGGCACACTGTGAAGAGGTTCTGAGGTTCAATTTTCCGGAATCATTGCATTCGCGCTCCATTCTTTCGGACACGCGGGTCATCATAATCTGAAATCGTTCGGCTGCGACAATCTCGTGACTGGGACATGCGCCGTCACGCACGAGATTTTTTTGAGCACACTTCAGATTTTTTTCGTTTGGAGATTCAGCCCGAAGGCTCTCCGCGAATTTTTTACCCGGAAAATTTCTGGCCGCTGGAAGCGTACTGACGGGGTGCCAACCCGTTTCCGCTTTCCGGACTCATCCGAAGCCCCCCGATTGTTCGCGCTTGCTATCGCGCGACCCGGCTAGGGTGTCTCCCCCTCGAAAGGGGAGCGTGTGTGACGCACTACGGTGTTCATCCGCCTCGCGCGTCCCTCGTGGGTTTGTTTCGCTTTTCGAGGCCCCAGCCCCTGCGACTGGGAACCCCCCAGCCCCGGCCCCGTCCGCGAAGCGGGGGAACCAGTGGAAAGGAGCCTGACGCAGCCGGAAGGAAAAGAAAAGAAAAAAAGTGACCCGTAAACCCAGGAAACGGCTGGGGAATTTTGGTTTATTTCGTGGAAAACCCCGTTTCATGCCTAATTAAAGAAGTCAAGCACACATTTCGGACCCCTCCGGACGGGGGGCGATTCGGACCCTCCGGGAGCCTTCGGGAGCAACCGGGAAGGATCGTAAGCAACGCGATGGTTGCTGCTCGCAAATTTGCAATTGCAAATAAAGAAAAGAGTTTTGCAACCAACGTCAAATTTTTGCTCGTAACCATCGGAAGAAAAAGCGTTTCAAAAATTATCGAAAAGAAAAGAATTTTGTGCGGGCTTTTTTCGTTGCGCTCAGACAAGATTTTTTCCGCTCCAAAAGTGGATCGCATTTTGCACCCAAGTGAGCTAGGAGACGTTAATGACAACGAAAGAAAAAGACCGCGCTGCGGTTGCTGACGAAGCAACCAAAGTCGGTACTGAACTGACCCCCGCCACCGGAAAGCAAATCGCAGCTCATTCAGAGATGGATGATGCGATGGAGGGTATGGCTAGCGCGGGTCTTGAGAATGTTACCACCAAAGACATTCTCATTCCCCGGTTGACAATTCTGCAGAGCCTTTCCCCGCAGTGCGTCAAAACCAAGCCTGAGTACATTCCTGAAGCCAAGACTGGTGATATCTGCGATGTTGCTTTCAAGGAATTGATTGAAGCACCGCTGACTTTCATTCCGGTCTATTTCATGACTCAGTATCTCGAATGGCGCCCTATGCGCAAAGGCTTGGCCGGCATCCACAATGACATGTCCATTCTATCCGGGTGTACCAAGAATGAGAAAGGTCAGTTTGTGCTGCCCAACGGGAATGTCATTTCTGAAACTGCGCAATTTTTCGGACTGAATGTCAATTCGGATTATCGCTTTTCGTTCATTCCGATGACGAGCACTCAGCTGAAGAAGGCGCGTTTCTGGAACACTCTCGCAACTTCTGAGAAAGTCATGCGCAAGGACGGCAGCGGTGAGTTCACACCGCCGATGTTCTACCGCTCTTACATCCTTTCCACTGTCCCTGAAAGCAATGATCAGGGCAATTGGGATGGTTGGAAGATTGAACGCGGTCCCAAGATTGATGATATGGGGGAGGCACGCCAGAAGGTATTCCAGCTGGCTGTTGATCTTTATAACAACATCAAAGCCGGACGTGCGCGTGGTGATGTTGACTCGATGCAGGATGACGTTGTTCATTCTTCCTCGTCTGGTCAGACGGTTATGTAAAGAGTTGGAGCGGGTTAACAGCCCGCTCCTTTTTTTGGGGCTTCAGCCGGGTTAGCTCAGCGGTAGAGCGTCTGCTTTGTAAGCAGGGGGTCGTGGGTTCAATCCCTACACCCGGCACCACTTTCGGAAAACACAATGGATGACTTTGAAGACATCGTTGACAAGGCTGAATTGCCTTCGGACGGTTTGAAGAAACTCCAATCACTCATCGATGAAGCGGACATGCTTGACTCGATGATGGATGATTTGATGGAGCAGCTTTCCAATGCTCAGTCCCGCTACAACCACATCAAGACCCGCGAATTGCCGGACCTGATGGCTGAGTTGCAGACTGGAGAATGGACCAACGAAGGTGGAACCAATGTGAAGTTGGACAACTTCGTTTCCGGATCGTTGCCCAAGGAACCGGCTGCGCTGGACGCAGCAATCAAATGGATTGAAGAGAATGGCGGTGAGAGCCTTCTCAAAGGAGTGATGGAAATTCCCTTCAACAAGAGCCAGCACAATGAGGCTTTGGCTCTCAAAGATGAACTCATCAACAAGGGCTATCCAGCATCCTATTCCCCTTCCATCCATGCACAGACGCTGATGGCCTTTGTGCGGGAGAAGTTGAAGGGTGGTGAGGATGTTCCGCTGCAGACACTGGGCATCTTCTCCGGACGGGTGGCCAAGATCACACACGCAGGAAAGAGCCGGGCAACAAAGGCTGTCAAACAGAAGAAAGGAACAGTCAAGTGAGGGATGTTTCTGACCTTTATTATGAATGCCACATCACGATAGCCCCTCCTGAAAATTCTCGCAAGCTGCAGGATTTGCAGGACATGGCACAGCATTATGATTTTCGCGTTGCTGACTTCGCAATGTTGGTCAATGAGGAAATTCCAAAAGCATTCATTTCCGCGCGTGATGAGTCTTATTCGAGACTGGTGAAGCGAATGATTGCTGTCATCAAAGTCCTTCAGCTGGACAATTTCAAAGTGTTGCGCTACAAGATTGAGGACACCATCCTTGATTCGAGACACACAGACTTTTTGGAGTTGATCTGATGGCTGCTATTGATGTGAGCAAAAAACTTGCTGAGGCTCTTGCGGAAGCTGCATCCCATCTCGATTACTGCGGCTATGGAGACAAATGGGAGCGGGAATGTGCCTATAGTTCCAAGCTGCCGGAGAAGATAGAGGAAGCATTGAAGCTGGCCCGCGATTTGAAGTTGATCACGAATGAGTAATATCACTGTCATTGGCGCAGGAATGAGCGGATTGCTGGCAGCTTGTATGCTGCGATCTGATTGTGTGCGAGTGATTGAGAGCCAGCTCAGTCTCCCCAACAATCATTCAGCTGTGCTTCGCTACCGCTCCAGCGTTGTTGGAGACACACTTGGTGTTCCTTTCAAGAAAGTCAAGGTGCTCAAGACTTCGATGCCTTGGAAAAATCCGATGGCGGATGCGATGGCCTATGCGTACAAATGCACTGGCCAGCACACACTG
>Ga0105240_10003133_pt1 | contig 26043 bp, 16 predicted proteins | sample KBSC54metaG_FD_80426 | JGI IMG/M metagenome (GOLD analysis project Ga0105240, IMG submission 80426) | Corn rhizosphere microbial communities from Kellogg Biological Station, Michigan, USA - KBS C5-4 metaG | ecosystem: Host-associated > Plants > Roots > Rhizosphere > Soil | place: Michigan, USA...
AGCCTTTATTCAAATCACAAAAACTTTTTTACTTTTCTAACAAATTAGTTTTCAAAAAGTTACTTGCAATATTTTCTAAGAACTGTTCGTTTTTTTCGAAACGGATTGCAAAGGTAGGAGCCTTTACAATATCATCCAAACTTTTTTTCGATTTTCACTAACCCCATCTCCCAAAAGCCTTCCATACCGTTTCCAAGAACTACCCGTTTTTTTCAAGCGGGATGCGAAGGTAGGGGGCTCCATCTCCCCCGCCAAATATTTCTTCTCCTTTTTGGATAATCTTTCCCCCAATCCAATCGTATTCTTTCCGAAAACGGTCAAAAATATCTATAAACCAATCATTTACAATTTGCCTCCAACAGCCCCCGACCATCCATTTTCCCCGGCCCTTCACCCCCCTCCTCCAACCAAAGACCCTCCACCCCGGCAAACTAACATCATCTCCGAAATCACCCCCTCCCCTCAGCCACTCCCGTCAACGGTTCACACGACCAGGCAACCCCACTCCACTGTTCTCTTCCTCATCGATCAAAGGAATAAAATGCCTTATAGCCCTTATCAACGAATCCATAATTTTGGGGAATTTAATTTGACATGCCAACCATTCATCTCCTCATAAAAGGCAGGGTCCAGGGCGTCTACTACCGCGCCAGCGCGAGAGATAAGGCGACAGAACTCTCCCTCACCGGGTGGGTAAAGAACACACCCGCCGGCGACGTCGAAGCCGTCGTCACCGGTCCCGAAACAGCCATACAGAACTTTATCGCCTGGTGCCGGCAAGGACCGCCAGCAGCAGAAGTGCAGGAAGTACAGATCGACCCCATGCCGGAAACCACCTTCGAAGAATTCTCCATCGCCCGCCGCTAACCCCCGCAACCAACTCCACCCCGCTAACCCCAACCGTCACCATTCCCAGTCACCAACCCGGCAGCACATCCCGCCCCTGCGGCATACCGCTAACTCCGCAACCAACCCGGCGGCACACACCCGGCAAGAACCCAGCCCTACTCCGGCAAACAAACAAAATTCTCCTTCGGCTGCTTCAACACCCTCCATATCGGATCCTCAAACGACCTCGGCGACAGTTCCAGAAAAACAGGAAAATGCTTCTTATCCGCACACCCTTTCCTATGCGCAGTAAAATACAGCTTCATCGGCGCCAATAGCTTATAGTCCAGCATATCCACCGTCCCCATCCACGTATCCGCATCATCCTCCTCTGTCTTCACCTTCTGAATGCTCACCTTCGTCGGAAAGATCTTCTCCTTCGGGATATTCCTCGGACCACCGCCACCACCATTGACGATAAGCCCGTCATAATAGGTCCTGATCATCTCTCTTAACACCGAAGCATCCACCTCCTGTCCCGCTTCCAGCCAAAATAGATAAGCCAGCGACCAATAGTCATAAGCCCCGGCCACACCCCACCCCGGCATGAAACGTATCTCCTCGACACCCCTCAGCTTCACATCAGGCGCAAAAGGCGGCGGAAAACTCGACCGCTCGACCGCCCAATTACCAGGCGCAGTAAAATTGTAGGGACCCGAGAACGCCATCGGGTTCGACGGCGTAAAGATATGCAGCGACCGGATGATCCACTGGATACAATCGGTCTCGTCAACGATCGAATACGCGGAAGCATGCCGCTGCCCGTTGCTCCGCATACCCGGCAGCCGCGAAGTCACAAACTCAGCCCGCCCATTCCCCTGCAGCAACAACCGGTCGATCAGCTCCGAACCATCCGGAAGATCAGTATCGTAGTATCCGTTACGACGCGTCTTCAGCTGCCACTCGATATCAGTATCGTAATAGAGGCGCACCGCCACATTCCGGAGCCACCGCTCATTACCGGGCTCCGACGAACCAACACTAAAAGGCGACACAGCACTATAGCGCTCAGGATGCTCGGCAACACTACCCAGCTCTTTGTTAAAACGATCCAGCAAAGATCTGGAATCACTCACCGCAGGCGGGAAAAAGTTCTTCCTGATCTGCCTTTCACAGCGACGATAGTAACCAGTAAGGTCAACCGGCGCCGCAATACCAAACACAGCCTTCGGATGTATCGCAAATTCGGAAGGCCGCTCACGCGCCAGCTCCGCATAACGCAGCACGGACGCGCCCGCAAGGTCAAAGCCCCCAACCGCAAATAGAGAAGTGTCAACGCCAAACCGGCTCACGATATTCGAAAACATCCCGTCCAACCTCCGCATCGCCAAACTATCCGGCAACAGCCGCATACCCACCGAGCCAAAGACTGTCAATAGGTCGCTGGCCGCCGCAATATTATGCAGCCTCGTTTCCGGCAGAATGCTCTCCGGTCCCCGATAAGGACAAACTACGACAACCACACCCCTGACAGTCCCCGAACTCGGCGGGATCGCCAGGTAATACCCAGCCACGCTGTCACTCGGATCAAAGATTATTTTTTGGACATTTTGGCTATACGCTCCCAGAGAGAATAGGAGCAGAACGAGCAGGAAATTGCATTTCATGGCTTACCGGCCCCGAAAAGGATGCCAGAGTGGCAACCGACTGCAAATCAAAAGCTTGCAACCCAACTAGGATTCAGCGTGTCCGCAACCGGACGGTCCGTGTTCAGTTTTGGTCGTTGGGCCGGCGCAGTCTCGCAAGCGCCAACGCCCGCTCACCCTCTACAAAGGCCTTCGTAAAAACAGCTATCGCCAGCAGCAGAGAGCCAATCGAACCAAGGATATAAGGAATAGCCCCGCCATGCAGGAAAGCAGCACCGGCGAAACCGGCCGCCAGCGCCAGAAGAATAAAGGAGATACCAGTAAGGTTGTTGGGGTTACGCAGGATTCTGGACATGGTTTTTTGATTTAGGATCTAAAATTAACCGTAAGAAAGCAGCCTGAACCGCACGGCAGCAGCCATTTCCCGAAAAATAGTGACTTCTACTTATCGTTTGGTACTCCATGTTATTAGCCGTATCTTCTCCCGCCAAACGACAAACAATGCGCATGAGAAATCGCTGTATCCTTCTCCTCATATCACTACATACAATCGCCCAAGCCCAAACCTCATCCCTTCTTCCTTTCAAAAAATATCCCTTCCCCACCGGGCTGACCGCCGCCGCCGTCGGTTCCAACATCGCCTGGGCCCTCGACGAAGAAGGTCGCCGCAACGTCTATGTAACAACCGGCCCCGCCTTCATACCCCGCCAGCTCACCAGCTACACCGAAGACGACGGACAGGAGATATCAAGCCTGTCGCTTTCACCCGACGGCCAGTGGGTGGTATTCGTCCGCGGCGGAGACCACGGCGCCAACTGGGACAACGACCTGCCCGTAAATCCCGCAGCCGATGCCCAGCCATTCAAGGTACAGCTCGCCGTCGCCCCCTTCTCCGGCGGCCCGGTAAAATATCTGTCGGAAGGCGACGACCCCGTGATCTCTCCAGATAGCAAAGAGGTCGCCTTCATAAAAGGCGAACAGGCCTGGTCCGCGCCCCTCGATGGCAGCGCCGCCGCAAAGAACCTCTTCACCACCAGGGGAAAGGTCGGGTCACTGCAATGGTCACCCGACGGACGCCGGCTGCTGTTCGTCGCCAGCCGCACCGACCACAGCGTCATCGGTATCTATACAAAAGGATCCACAAACCTCAAATGGGTCGCCCCTTCCTTCAGCAGGGACGAAACGCCCCGCTGGTCACCCGACGGGAGACTGATCGTCTTTGTCCGAAGGCCAGGCTCGGGCGGCGCACCCGACTCGCTGCTGGCAGCCAGACACCAGCCCTGGAGCATCTATATTGCGGACACTTCCGGCGCGGCACCGGCCCTCCTCTGGAAAGCGCCTCCTACCCTGCGCGGATCATATCCCACGACGGACGGAGGAGCCAACCTGCACTGGGCTGCCGGCAATCACATCGTCTTCCTCTCTTACCATGACGGATGGCCGCATCTTTATTCCATCGACGCGGGCGGCGGCCACGAGACCCTGCTCACACCAGGCAATTTTATGTGCGAGCATATTACAATAAGCCCCGACCAGCGACGCCTCTTCTTCAGCGCCAACGCGGGCCCCGATGCCCTCGACATCGAGAGAAGACACGCCGCCACGGTCAGCGTCGACCATCCGGACATGGAGGTGCTGACACCCGGGAACGGACTGGAGTGGACACCCACAATAACCGGCGACGGATCGACGTACCTGTTCATCAGCGCAACGGCGACACGACCGCCCCTGCCGGCTATCCTGAAAGACAACCATACCCGGCTGCTCTGCGCCGACAAGCTCGCAGACTACCCAACCGGCCTCGTCACACCACAACAGGTGACCTTCAAAGCAGAAGACGGAGTCATCGTCCACGCCGACCTCTTCCTTCCCCCCGGCGGCGACCCCACCCACGGGTCGACCTCCACCACCACCAAAAAACCGGCGATCATATTTGTTCACGGCGGGCCTCCCCGTCAAATGCTCCTCGGCTGGCACTATTCAGATTATTACTCCAACGCCTATGCGAGCAACCAGTACCTCGCGAGCCTCGGCTTCGTCGTGCTCGCCGTCAACTACCGCCTCGGCATCGGCTATGGCTACGAGTTCCACAAACCCGCAGCAGCAGGCGCATCCGGCGCATCCGAGTACAAGGATATAAAAGCAGCGGGCCTATGGCTGCAACGACAAAAATTTGTAGACACCTCCCGCATCGGCATTTATGGCGGGTCATATGGTGGTTATCTTACCGCCCTCGCCCTCGCAAAAGACTCCAGGATATTCGCCGCCGGCGTAGACTTTCATGGCGTACACGACTGGACCGTCCAGGGCAATACGGCCGCAGGAAAAGACAAATACGAGAAAGCACCCGACTTCGACGCGGCCCAAAAAACAGCCTGGCTCTCCTCCCCCGTGTCGTCGATCAATACCTGGCGCTCACCGGTCCTGATCATCCAGGCCGACGACGACCGCAACGTCCGATTCAACCAGAGCGTCGACCTGATCCAACGGCTCGAAAAAAAAGGCGTCCCCTACGAAACGCTGATGATCGTAGACGACACCCATCACTGGATGAAATTCGCTAACGCGGTGAAGGTTTATGGCGCAGCAGCTGATTATTTCGCGCGAAAATTCCTGCGCTAGCCGGCCGCCCTCACTTACCGTCCCTTCTTTGGTTTCGGAAACACACTATGGGTGTTTGCCCACTTATGCCATAGACTATCGAGCCGGGTCACAACATCCGGATGCTGCGCGGCCACATCCACCGTCTCGCTCTTGTCCGTCGCCATATTGAACAGGCGCCAAACACTATCCTTTCCTTCGGCTACTATCTTCCAGTCGCCTTCCCGGGCATAGCGCGCACCAAAATGTTCATTGAACAACTCTTCATGTCCCTTCGTCCTCTCTCCCTCCCCACTAAAACTCGGCACCAGGCTGATCCCGGGAGTCGGCGGAATAACATGTCCCTTATAGATCGCCGGATAATGAGCACCAGCCACCTCGACAAAAGTCTTCATAAAGTCCATTACGTGTCCGACATGATCGCTATAGCTCCCCTGGGGCGCCTTAATACCCCTCGGCCAGAAGGCGATCATCGGCGTATGAACCCCACCTTCATAAGATTCCGCCTTCCACAGACGGTACGGCGTATTCGCCACATTCGCCCAGCGCTGCCCGATAGAGGAATAGCTCGTCTCCGGACCCGGCAACGCCTCTTTCTTCGTTGCATAAACGATCTTCCGCCCATCCCTCGTCTCACCCGGCCTGTCAAAACCCGGACCATAGGCCGCCGCATCCTCCGCGCTCGCACCGTTATCGGATAAGACGAAGATCAGGGTGTTATCCAGCTGCCCCGTGGCCTTCAGCGCCTGTATGATGCGCCCGATACCCTGGTCCATTCTGTCGATCATTGCCGCATGCACCGCCATCGCCAGGGCGTCCCAGTCCTTGTCCGGGTTGTTCTCCCAGCTCAGTTTGTCATTCCACCGCGGCGACAGTCTGGTGGTCACGGAGTCGATCAATCCCATCTTCACCATCTTCCGATACCTCGCTTCCCGTATCGCCTCCCAGCCCACTTTATAGGTGTCCCCGTATTTGGCAATATCCTCCGGAAGAGCCATCAGCGGCCAGTGGGGAGCATTCTCCGCCACATACAGGAAGAAGGGCTCCCGCGACCCCCCAACCCTTTTATCACCCGATCCCCCAACACCTTTATCACCCGATCCCCCCTTATCACCCGATCCCCCAACACCCTTGTCACGCGATCCCCCAACACCTTTATCACCCATTCCCCCTTTATCACGCGATCCCCCGCCCCCCTTGTCACCCGATCCCCCAACACCCTTGTCACCCGATCCCCCCACCCTTCTATCACCCAACCCCGCGAACGCTTCGATATAGGCCACAGCCGTATCGTTGATCGCATCAGTATGGTAATAGCCCGGAGGAACATGCTCTATCGGCGTAGTCCCGCTGACAAGCGCAAACGGGTCATAATAATCCACCACCCCCCAAATCGTCCCAAAATACCTGTCAAATCCGCGGCTGGTCGGATACTGGCTCAGCGGCGAGAACGTAGGATAGTCTTTGTGATGGTTCAGCCAGTCCATCTGATCCTGCGGGTTCGGCTGTCCATTGGTGTTGGACACATGCCACTTCCCGCTCATGGCGGTATGATAGCCCGCCATCTTCAGCACTTCGGCGATAGTCACCGCATTCTCAGTAATATGTCCAAGATACCCCGGCTCGTCCTCAGCATCAGTCATCTTCCCGATCCCTGCCTGATGATTGTAAAGACCCGTCAGCAGCGACGCGCGGGTCGGACAGCACCGCGAGGTGTTGTAAAATTGTCTGTATCGTATTCCATTCGCCGCCAGCCAGTCGATATTGGGGGTATGTATCTCTCCCCCGTAGCAGCCCAGATCGGAGAACCCCATGTCATCGGCCAGGATCACGATAATGTTCGGCCGCGGCGCCACCTCGGTCCCGCGCAGCCGCTTCTGCGCAGCAGCCCCAAGCGTCCCCATCAACAAACAACCAAAAAAGAGTAGTCTCACCAGTCAGGATTTTGTCACCAAAGATAGGCCGTTCGCGATTCACACCCACAGTTCCACCAGTTCACCACATCCCCAAAATCCACGGTCCCCACCCACGGTTCACACTATCCCCCCGAGATCCCCCGGTTCACACCTCCCCCAAAATCCACGGTCCCCATCCATCGGTCCCCCCTACCCGCGACGTCCACGGTTCACACACACCACTCCCCCCACCCCCGACATCCACGGTTCACACTATCCCACCGAGATCCCCCGGTTCACACCTCCCCCAAAATCCACGGCCCCCATCCATCGGTCCCCCCTACCCGCGACGTCCTCGGTTCACACACACCACTCCCCACCCCTAACATCCACGGTCCCAACCCACGGTTCACACTATCCCACCGACATCCCCCGGTTCATACCTCCCCCACAATCCACGGTCCCCACCCACCGGTCCCCCTACCCGCGACGTCCACGGTTCACACACACCGCTCCCCACCCCTAACATCCACGGTCCCAACCCACGGTTCACACTATCCCACCGAGATCCCCCGGTTCACACCTCCCCTTCCGTCCCCGGCGGAAAATACCTTTCAAACTCCTTACAACCCAGCGGTGGCATCGTCTCAATATTGGCACTGGCCAGCAAACTGTCCCCCCACTCCTTCAGCTGATGAATAAAGGGAATAAATCGCAGTCCCGTCTCCGTGACCGCATACTCCACCCTCGGCGGCTTCTCGTAATATACCGTCCTCTCCACGAGCTTGTCCTCCTCCAGCTCACGAAGTGTCTGGGTCAGCATCTTGGGCGTTATATCCGTGATATTCCTCCGCAATTCTCCATATCGCAGCACCTTGTGGTGCCAGAGGTACAACAGTATCCGCGCCTTGTACTTGCCGCCGAGTCGACGGAAGGCATAGTCGATGCTACAAACGCCTATGTCCTGATTTTTTTGCAGCTGGTCTCATTTTTTATTTGGCTGATTGTCAGTGTTACTATCCTTTTGGTATCCAGGATACCGTTTGGTGCCTACTTGTTTGTCAATATCAGGCCGGATAATTTTGTCAATCAAAATAACAAAGAATGGAAAGACGAGTTTTATTGAAGAACATGTTTTTATTGGGAACCGGCAGCTATTTCCTCAGCCCCCTGACCACGATCGCCAAAACCACAAACCCTAAAATCACAAGCCCCAAAACTACCAACCCCACTACCCGCGCGATCACTCCCAACCCCGGCATCAACCCCACCCCCGGCACCATCACCCCCATCCCCGGCGTCAACAACCCCACCGGCGCAACCACCAACCCCCGCCCCTTTCACCACTTCCAACTAGGTAACCTCGACCTCACCGTAGTAACCGACGGCTCCCTCCACATGAGCCCCGTCCAACCCAGCTTCGCCCCAGGTATCCCCGCGTCCACCGTCGACAGCCTCCTCCACAACAGCTTCCGCTCACAGGAATCCATCGACCTCGGAATAAACATCCTGGTCGTCCGCACCGCGGAAAAACTCATCCTCATCGATACCGGCTGCGGCGCAGGCTTTGGCAGCAACGCAGGCTGGCTGCCGAACTCCCTCAAAGACGCCGGAATAAGTCCAACGGACGTAACCGACGTCGTCCTCACACACGCCCACCCCGACCATATCGGTGGACTGCTGCAGCCCGACAAAAGCCTCGTCTTCCCCAAGGCAAAAGTCCATATCTCCGGGATCGAATACAAATTCTGGATGCAGGACGCACCAGACTTCTCAAAAAGCAGCCTGAACAATACAGAAACACTTCGCAATATCATCGCCTCGACCCACACGGCGCTAAAAACCTTACAACCCCGTCTCCAGTTCTTCAACGACGGCGACGAACGCTGGGGCTGTATCCGTCTTCAAAAAGCAGCCGGCCACACGCCGGGTCATACCCTGGTACATATCTTCTCGGAAGGGGAAAAGCTCGTGCACATTGCCGACCTGCTGCATTCAGACATACTGCAGTTCGCACATCCGGACTGGGGATTCTATGGCGACACCGACCTCGGCCTCGCAGCCGCAACACGCCAGCGCGTGCTGAAAGAGCTCGCCCGCGACAAAACGCGGATCTTCGCCTACCACCTCCCCTGGCCCGGCATCGGCCACGCAAGAAAAAAAGATGAAAATTATGAATGGATCGTAGAAAGCTATCCAATACCGGGCTAAGTCCCGGTTTACACCCGAGCGACATCGCTTCGCACGCAGCGGCGTCCCCGCCGCCCTCGGCATCCCCCTACCCCATCGCCCTGTTCAACGCAATGATCGCCCCCTTAAAATCCTCCCTCGCGATCAGGAATTGAAAGTTGACCTTCCTCAACGCAAACCCCGCACTCACAATATTGATATTCTCAGCCGCCAGCGCCGCCGCAGCCTTCGCCAGCAAACCCGGCTGATCCATATTCGTGCCCAGCAGACAAACCATCGCCACCGGCTCGACCGCAACCTCTTCAAAGGCCGCCTTCAGATCATCGATCAATTCCTGCTTGAAGTCCGCCTCCCAGATAGCGATCGAAATGCTATTGGCGCTGGTCGTCTTAAAGGTATAGCTGATATGATGGTCATGAAAGAGCTTCATGATCTGAAAATCACTCCCCACATTCCCCACCATCAAAGGATCATAAACGTCTATCAGCACCAGTTTCGTCATCCCCGTGATCACCTCCACCCGCTTGGTATCGCTAACGTATTCGCGCGTGATCAGCGTACCCGGATGCCCTGGCTCAAAGGTGTTCTTGATGCGGAGATTGATCCCGTTTATCTCCAGCGGCTTCGATGCCTTCGGATGGATCGCTTCCATCCCCACATCCGCCAGCTGGTCCGCAATATCGTAGTTGGTATAGCCCACAGGCTTGACGTTCTCCACGCCAACCAGCGCCGGGTCCGCCGTCGAGAGATGGTATTCCTTGTGGATGATCGCTTCCTGCGGTTTCAGTATCTCGGCAATCTTGGAGAAGGTGACCTCCGAATAGCCCCGGTCGAACTCGCGCATGATGCCTTCGGTTCCTTTAGCATAGCCGGTCACGATACAGATGCAGCCCGGCAGGTCAATGGCCGAGAACGCATCCTTGATGCGCTCGTCGATGGTGAACGGACGCTGGTCGTCAAAACCGCTGAGATCCACCAGCCGGGCATTGAGCCCCCGCTTGGCTAATATATTGGTCAGGTTGAAAGCCGAGTGCGTCTCGCCGATGGAAGCCAGTATCTCGCGCGCCGCCTGCAAAATGCCTTCGCGGCTCACATAACCCGAGGCGAGAATATTGGCCAGGTTCTCCAGGTAGGTCTGCGCCTTGGCCACGTGCTGCTCTATAAAACTATCAGCGACCCCGAGATCCAACCCCAGCCCTACATATTTTTTATTGATGTCCTTCAGCTTCGCGACCATCTCCTTCAGCGAATCATGAAAATTTTCGCTCTTCACGATCCGGTGATACACCCCGGGCGCACCTGTCTTCTTATCCTCCAGCAACATATTTGTAACCCCGGAAAAAGCACTGACTACCAGAACCCGATTGTACAATTTGTCCCCCGAACGACCGAAATAAACAATGTTCTCAATGACGTCCTGAAGCGCACTCATCGACGTGCCGCCGATCTTCTCAACTGTTAACATTACAAAAACTTTAAAGAGGGCCAAAGCTATGACATTTTTGCATACTCTGACCCTCCCATAGCAAGTTTATTGAATGATCAGCTTCCTGGTCTGAGCGTCGTCAGTATCGGTTTGCACCCTCAAAAAGTACATCCCCTTCGAAAGATCGCTGAGGTCCAGCTGATTCGTACCCGGCCTGACAAAAAAGACCTTCAGCGTCTGCCCCGTCATGCTCAGCAGCGTCGCCGTCACGGCCTTGTTATTGTCCGCATCGACCTCCAGCTGCACGCTGTGCGTATAGGTCGGCACCGGCGAGAGCCTGACCACAAAAGATTTGCTGTTATATTGCAGGAGCCTGATCCCCGACAGCGTCGGCTTCCCGTCATGATCCTGCTCGCGTATGCGATAGTAGTCCCTGCCATCCACCGGCTGGGCATCGGTAAAGGAATAGTCCCCCGAGCTCGCGGCCGGCAATTCGCCGATAGCAGTGTAAGTGCTGCCATCCGTGCTCCGTTCGACGACATATTTCGCCGCATCGATCTCGTCGTTGACCGTCCAGTGCAGCTGCGACAAGCCGTTCACCTTCTTCGCCTCAAAACTCAGGAAGTTGACAGGCAGCGGCGCTACGCCAAATTTGGAGGATAGTATCGACGACGACAGCAGCGTCGTACCGCTGAATGACCTGCTCGTGCTGGTAGCTCCGCTCTCATTGGTCAGCTGTATATCGTCGATGTACCAGCCGTCGCCGGTAGTGGAGGCGTCCGTAGCAAAGCGCCAACGAACCTTAACCGTCTGCCCCGCAAAGCTACTGAGCGAGACCACAGTCTGAATGAACTGGCCGCTGCTGCCGGTAAAAGCATTGCGATTGGCAAGGGCGCTCGGCGTCGAACTGAACCCATTCTTGAAAGTCGCAGGATCGATCGAACCATTATAGCCGTTCTGCGTCATATAGGGTCCAAGGTCCTTCCAGGTCGTACCACCGTCTGTCGAGATCTCCACCACGCCACCATCATAGGTCTGCTCAGTCGAATAGTAATGCCACCAACTAAGTGTCGAAACCGTCCCCGGAACCAGATTGCCCGACGTCAGCCGCATATCCTGGCTGGTCTGATCGGTTGCGAACCAGGAATGCGTACCGCTATGCGCCCTCGTCGTCACGTCCGCAAACTGATAGGCGCCGATCGCCGAGGCCGTCCAGCTATAGTTGGCAGGATCACGCGTATCGTTGATCAGCGTATCCGGCGTCGAGTACCTGCCCGTGACGTTGGCCGTGACCGTAAAGGTCTTGGTCTCGCCCGCCGTAAAACTATTATTATCCCAGTGGACCGCCGGGCTCGTATAGTTGCCGCCGCTGCCGCCCGTAGAGGAGACATAGGTCATATTCGAAGAGAGGGTATCCACGATGGAAATTCCCGTCAGCGCCTGGCAGTCGCAGGACGCCTTGATGGTATAGGTAACATTGTCGCCCTGTGCCAGCAGGGTCTCGCTGGCAGTGGTCGAGAGGCCGACGCCGGACGGTAGATCGGTGGCCGCCGTCTGGTCCTGGTAGTTGTCAGAGCTGCCCTGCGACGCGCTCTTCCCCATTCCCCTCCTGGCAAACGCATTCCAGATCGCGCACTTATGACGGTTGTCGTACAGCAGCGAGTCGGCCTTCAGGATGGCGTCCCGCCCGTCGAGGAAACCGGGACTGCAGGGCTGCAGCTTCAGGCCCATCATCACCAGCTGCAGCGCAATATTATTGCCTTTCGTGCCATGATACAGGTCGGCGTCGATACCTTCCTGCTGGATGATATTCCACGTCATATCCCAGAGCGTGGAGCACCATATCTCGCCGATCAGGTGGACCTCACCGCTTGGGATCGAACTCAACATGCCGTAGGTCCACGGGTCGACCGACATATCGGTGGTATAGGGATAGGTGCGTATACCCGGTCCCGTTGGAGACTCACCCAGGACATAAGTGCCGATCGGCCTCTTCTTTGTGCCATCGGTGACTGCCGCCGTAGACCAATCGGTGGTGACCATAAGTGCATTGTAGTCGCTCCATCCCTCGCCCATCTGTTCGGCATTGGTGAGGCAGTCGGTGTTGGCCGGTCCGCCCGTCAGGCGGTTGGAGATGCCATGCGTATATTCGTGGGCGATGATGGCATTGTCCAGCGAGCCGTCGCGATAGGCGCCGCCCGGGACGAGCGAGCCGGTGAGACCCGTAAGATTCGCCTTCAGCGTTGCGCCATCCGTCGAGGATATCATGACTACAGGGATAGTGAGAGTGGAGTCATCGCCCGACATGCCGGAAGCCGGCCCGGAGCTCTGGACGACGATGACAGCAATGGCGCCCGCATTCTGTGCGTTCTTCACTTTTTGGACAAAGCTGCAGGAACCCCTGTCGATCATCGCGATCTTCCCCGAGACATTGGGCGAGCTGCCAGGGGCAGAGCAGGCCAGATGCGTAGTACCGCTGGGATCGGTCAGGTAGACGATACTGCCGCTAACAGTTCCCTTATCTCCGAGCCGGTTCTTATAGCTGAAATCTCCCTCGGTGGTGGTATAGTCGCCGGCGATCCCCCCGGGAGCAGAGATATGCAGCTTGCTGGAAGAGGTATAGTTCCAAACGAACATGCGCATCACGGGCAGCGATCCGTCGGGAGGCGTACCAAAATCTGAATTGTTGATGCTGGCGCCGTCCTGCGCGTACGAGATGACCATATCTCCCCCTGCCCCCCCTCTGCCCTGGTTGTCCGACTGAAAATTCCCTGCAGGCTCGTCAAAACCGTACTGGTAGCTGATATCGTGCATGATATTGTTCCAGTAAAAGAGGTTGTCCATTCCCCCGTGCAGGTTCGAATACGTTGTCGCGTCGACGCTCGTGTCGACGGCATGGTCGAAGGTCAGCGAAGGAATGGCGGTAAGGGAGGTATCGGCAGCGCCGCTAAGAAAGTAATAGCTGCCGTTGATGTCTTCCAATGTCCACACGTTATTCCCACGGGTATAACGATAGTTGTTCACATTGTCGTAGTGCCAGCCCAGCGTCGTGGCGTTATTGCCCGACCCCGCACGCATCCAGGGGTTGAGATCAAGGACGCGGTTCCCATAGTTCGCGGACTCCAGCGGAAAAGGGTATACCCGGTAAGAGTCGCTGGTCACCTGGGGACTGCCAAAAAAGAAAGGCGCCGTCCCATCTGTCCCCGCCCCGTTCGTCCCCCCCTGAAGATCCTTCCCCCCCGCGTTTCCCCTCATCACACCTGTCCCTTGTCGCCCCGCGTTTCCCCCTATCACACCTGTCCCATTTCCCCCCGCGTTTCCCCCCCACACACCTGCACCTTCTCCCCCCGCGAGACTCGGAACCTTCATCCCCTGTACCCCCGAACTTTTCCCCCCGGGTCGTACCGACGCGGGAGCCTGGCGCCCCGGCAGCGGGGTCGGAGCATGAGGAGGAACGAGCTTCAGGTTGTTAGTAGGTTCACAGTCATTGGGATTCCTCTCGCTGACAATGAGGCTGGTCTTGTCGATCACCTCTCCCGACTGCGCGTCCACTCGTATATACCAGTCGCTTCTTCCATCCAGGGTTGCAATACGCATGTTCCAGGCCAGCCTGACCTTATTCGAGCTGTCGATTGGCAGCCATACGAGATCCGAGGGGATATCGTGTTTCGAGATACCGTCGCCGTTGTACACAAAATGCTGGCGGGGAGCCTCTGTTCTCAACAGGTGGAGATTCCCCGAAGAAGGCAGGGCGAGATGTACCGCGGCAGCCCTGATCGCCCTGATGCCATCGACCGCCGGCGTCGTGCGAAGGCCGGCAGCCCTCGTTTGGATCGGGATATAGTTGGTTGTCTTTGAGACCAGGGTATCATTGCGGAAGACAAAGACCCCGATCTTACGGTAGACGGGAATGCCCGCATACCCCTGCTGCAGATAGACCATATATAATCCGGTCTTCTTATCGGCATAGGCGTCGGTAACAAAGTAGCTGTTCAGGTCACTCTGGCTGAGACCGGCCGGCTGCAGATTTTTTTTAAGGAGCCTGTTGGCCTCTGCGTGTGGACCACCCGTCTGGTCCCCACCCGTCCGCGACATCATCTGAGTATTTACCTGCGCCCGCAACGCGGTCCCAACAAGCAAAACCGCCAATAAAAAAGATCCAAATTTTCGGAGGAGGGTAAAATTTAATTTCATAGATAGCTTATAGTCATGTTTAATGATTCGGGGTTTGGGGGTTCAGGATTCCGGGCTCGGGATTCGGGCGAAAAAGTACCGAGTATTCCAACCTTGAACCAATCCATTTAGCCGTTGGCCGGTTTCACTTAGTGGTTGGCCGACGGCACAATGAACATTTCGGTAGGAAGATCAGCTGTAGAGATTTAACGAGGTAAGACGACTCCTGAAAGTAGGACAATTTTGTTGATCTAACGCCACCGGCCAGCCCGTATTTTTAAATCACACATTTTCCCCTCGTAGCTCGCTTCCACACCTTCCCTGCTTCCCTTTCCCTCAGCCTTCTCGGTCTTTCCCTTCCTGCCTGCTTCCCCTTCCCTCAGCCTTCCCGGTCTTTCTCTTCCCCCTGCTTCCCCTTCCCTCAGCCTTCTCGGTCTTTCCCTTCTCCCTGCTTCCCCTTTCCTCAGCCTTCTCTGTCTTTCCCTTCCTCCCTGCTTCCCCTTCCCTCATCCTTCTCTGTCTTTCCCTTCCTCCCTGCTTCCCCTTCCCTCATCCTTCCCGGTCTTTCCCTTTCCCCTGCTTTCCTTTCCCTCATCCTTCTCTGTCTTTCCATTCCTCCCTGCCTTCCCTTCCCTCATCCTTCCCGGTCTTTCCCTTTCCCCTGCTTCCCTTTCCCCCAGCCTTCTCGGTCTTTCCCTTCTCCCTGCTTCCCCTTTCCTCAGCCTTCTCGGTCTTTTCCTTCCCTTTCCCTCATCCTTCCCGGTCTTTCCCTTTCCCCTGCTTCCCTTTCCCCCAGCCTTCTCGGTCTTTCCCTTCTCCCTGCTTCCCCTTCCCTCATCCTTCCCATCCCCGCTTTTCCCTTCCTCACTTCCTTTCCTCCGGTCATCCCCCTAATCTTTTCTCCCCCCGGTCTTCCCATTTCTTTCATATTTTTCAATAAATTTTGAAAGTTCAAAAACATTAATTAACTTTACCCTACAAACCACGGCGCCATGAAAACCCTAAAGAACCACATCCTCCTATACGATTCCGAATGCCCGATGTGCAGCGCCTATTCCCACGCTTTCACCACCACCGGCATGCTGGCTACCGACGGCCGCGCCCCCTATCAGAAGATGCCATCCATAGTCTGCCCCGTCGTCGACCGTCAAAGAGCCGTCAACGAGATCGCGCTCGTCAATACTTCTACCGGCGAGGTCAGCTACGGCATTCATAGTTTGTTCAAGATCATCGCCCATTCCTTCCCTGCCCTCAAACCATTGTTCAGCTGGCAGCCATTCGTCTGGTTAATGACTAAACTATATGCCTTCATTTCCTATAACCGGAAAGTAATCATCCCCGCACCCAACAATTCCCCCATACAACCCTCCTTCAGCCTACGCCACAGGATAGCCTGGCTGTTGTTCTCTCTCCTCATATCTGGCCTTATCCTCACCCGCTACGCCCGCCTGCTCACCGGTCTCATCCCCGGCGGCAGCGCTTACAGAGAATTCCTCATCTGCACCGGCCAGCTCGCCTTCCAGGGCGCAATAGCAGTCCTCCTCACCCGCAAACACCATGTTTGCTGGGACTACCTCGGCAACATGATGACCATATCCCTCGCCGGCTCACTCCTCTTATTACCAGCCCTCGCCGCTCACACCATTCTCACCCCTACACTCGCCGCCCTGTACTTCCTCTTCGTCGCAGGCTGCATGCTCCTCGAACATATCCGCAGAACAAAGCTCCTGGGCCTCGGATGGATACTCTCCGCCACCTGGACCGCCTACCGCATGGTATTATTATTGCTACTTTTGTCGTAACTTTTTACCATACTGGCCGACCAATCCTGTGTTATGTCCATCTCCCGAAGAAATTTCCTGAAGGCAGCCGGAAGCCTCACCATCGGCTTTTGTCTCGGCGGCAAACCCCGGCCGCAACCCGGCCTCGCGGACCCCGGCCTCCCCATACCCGGCCACACCCCGCCGGGCCCCCCATACCCCGACACCCCGCCCGCGGAATCCCTCATCAACGCCTGGCTCGAAGTCCTAGAAGACGGCCGCATCCGCGTCCTCACCGGAAAGATCGAACTCGGCCAGGGCATCAGCACCGCCGTCGCACAAGTCGCCGCAGAAGAGCTCGACATGGACATGTCCCAGGTCGAAGTCCTCATCGCCGAGACCGGCCGCACACCCGACGAAGGCTACACCGCCGGCAGCAACTCCATCGAAAGCAGCGCCATGTCGATCCGCCGCGCCGCAGCAGCCGCAAGAGCAAGCCTCCTCGAGCTCGGCGCCAAACACCTGAACACCTCAGTAGACAACCTCACCCTGTCAAAAGGAATTATCATCCCGCGCAACGGCGGCCGCGGCCTCACTATCGACCAGGTCCTCGACGGACGACAGCTGACGGGTACCATTCCCGCATCCCTGACCCTAAAACCAAAAAGCGCCTACCTGCTCGTAGGCAGATCCATCCCCCGCAGCGACCTCCCCCGCATCACAAAAGGCGAACCCGTATACGTACACGATCTCTCCTTCCCCGGCATGGTCCACGCCCGCATCGTCCGTCCACCCTCCTACGGCGGCAAGCTGCTGCAATATGACGACCAGCAAATAAAAAAGACCATCCCCGATTACATAAAGACCATCGTCAACGGTAGCTGGCTCGCCGTCATCGCCGCAAAAGAATATTCGGCCATAGAAGCGCAACGGCAACTGAAAAAGACCTGCCGCTGGGCCGACGGCCCACCCCTTCCCGATCTTAGAAGCATCGGCCAAACGCTGCCCGACTATCTCCAGGGCCTGCCCGCAAAGACTGAAGAGGTCATAAAAAAAGGGCTTCCCTTCCCCGACGGAGCATCCGCACGATCCACCCATTTCAGGTCCCGCTACTCCAAACCCTATATCATGCACGGCGCCATCGGTCCCTCCTGCGCCGTTGCGCTCTACGACACGGACAGTCACCTCCATATCTGGTGCCATAGCCAGGGCGTCTATCCGCTGCGCTCAACGATCGCCGACCTCCTCCATATCCCCGAAGAGAACATCCACATAAAAGGCGTCCCCGGCAGCGGCTGCTATGGCCACAACGGCGCCGACGACGTCTCCGCTGACGCCGCGCTCACAGCCATGGCCTACCCCGGCAAACACGTCCGCGTCCAGTGGATGCGCGAAGAAGAGCACGCCTGGGAACCATACGGCAGCGCGATGGTCATGGAAATAAAAGCCCGGCTCGACGAAAAAGGCAAGATCACCCACTGGAATTACGAGCTCTGGTCGGATACCCACGGCGCGAGACCGGCCGGCAACGCCGCCAACCTGCTACCCGGCCACTATATCGAAAAGCCTTTCCCCCAGCGCCCCTCAGGCTACAGTGGAGGAGCCTACCGCAACGCCCCACCTTATTATTCGATACCCAACCAGTACGTAGCTGCACATTTTTTCGAAGGCCCGCTCCGCACGTCCTCGCTTCGATCTCTCGGCGCGTACGCCAACCTGTTCGCGATCGAGTCTTTCATGGACGAGCTCGCCGAAGCCACAGGCAAAGACCCTTTCGACTTCAGACTGATGCACCTCGACGACCCGCGCGCAAAAGCGGTCCTCGAACAGCTGCGAACGCTCACCAAAGACTTCCCCAGGACCGGCATCGCCTTCTCCCGCTACAAGAACAACGGCGCCTATTGCGCCGTCGCCGCACAGGTGACCCGCGACACCACGACCAACCACCTGCGCGTCCAAAAGATGTGGGCCGTCATCGATGCCGGCGAGGTCATCAATCTCGACGGCATCACCAACCAGACTGAAGGCGGCATGGTCCAATCCGCCTCCTGGACCATGCAAGAACAGGTCTCCTTTAATAGCCACGGCATCACCAGCCTCAACTGGGCTACATACCCCGTTTTTAATATCAGTCAGGCCCCCGAGGTCGAGGTCACCGTCATCGACCGCCCCTCAGAACCCGCCATGGGCGCAGGCGAAGCCGCCCAGGGCCCCGCAGCCGCTGCTATTGCCAACGCCGTATACCGGCTCACAGGCCAACGCGTACGCCACCTCCCTATCAACCACCCAGCCCAACCGGGTCAGTTGGCGCCGCAGTCAACCACCCCGACACCTGAACCCCGCAACCCCAACGATTAATCAATACCAAAATGAATAACCCATTACTTACTAACTGGAAACAAACGTCAATCTATTTTATCTTCCTCGTCGCCTTCATGTTCCCAATTTATCGCGCTTGTAAAATCGATCGGCAGGCACATCAAAAAATTTGTGCAACAGTAAAGATGAACTTGAAAGGAGTGATAGTCGAATTTTGGGGGAACAACCATTCATATATCCGACTCGATAACTGCAAAGACCCAATCGCCGCAACGGCTACAAAGCTGCAGCTAAAAACGGGATTCGACGAAGGTTATAGCTACCGGAAAGGAGACTCAGTCCTAAAAACCACCGGATCAAATCTAATTACTTATAAAAGGGGAAATAGTATCGCAGTCTATTTATTAGATTGCAGCGAAAAATAGAGGCTCCTCAAGAAGAGATGCCTCTATCCCCGAAAGAGCATCGCCCGACCTTAAAAGAAAATAATCTTTGGTCAATTTGGGCATCCTGGCATCTATAGAGATAAAATAGCTTTTTATGTCCTCCATCCACCTCAAACTGGCCCTCCGCCAGCTGCAGAAGAACAAAACCTTTACCACCCTCAACATTTCAGGCCTCGCCATCGGCCTGACGACCTTCCTGCTCATCGTTCTCTATGTCACGGACGAACTCAGCTACGACCGCTGGCACCCCAACGCCAACCGCATCGTCCGGCTGAATACCGACATCAAGTCCAACGGAATGGTCTCCACGCTGGCCAATGCCGCCCCCATCGTCGCGGCCACCCTGCGCCAGCACTACCCGGAGGTAGAAGCTACCACCCGGATCGCCCGCTGCCCCGACGCTCATTTTTATAAGGACCACCTCGCCATAGCCGAACCCGACGTCGCCTGGGCCGACGACAACGTCTTCCAGTTCTTTGGCATGCCGCTGATCGAAGGCGATCCCCATACCGCCCTAAAAGACAGGCATTCCATCGTCCTCACCGAAAGCGCAGCCAAAAGATACTTCAACAACACCCACGTCATCGGTCGCACCATCGAGAACGCGGAAGACAACAAGCCATTGAAGATCACAGGCGTGATGCGCGACGTCCCCAAACAATCCAGCTGGCAGTTCGACTTCCTGATCTCGATCCACGCCATCTCCCAGCTCGACGACAACCCGAACTTCTTCGCTATCTACCCGATGTCCACCTTTGTCCTGCTGCGTCCAACAACCAATCGCGCGGCATTCGATACAAAGCTCGCCAGCCTCATGCGCAACTATGCCAAAGATTACGCCGGGATGGAGAGCGACACCAAAGGCGAATTCAAGATAAGCCTCACCGAGACCCCGCTGACCGACATCCACCTCTATTCCCATCGTACCGACGAGCTGGGCGTCAACGGGAGCATCCAATACGTCTGGATATTCTCCGCGATAGCAGTTTTTGTCCTCCTCATCGCCGGCATCAACTTTATGAACCTGTCCACCGCCCGTTCGGCCAACCGTGCCCGTGAAGTGGGTGTCCGAAAAGTGCTGGGGTCCCTGCGCAGTCAGCTTGTCAGCCAGTTCCTCATGGAAGCATTATTGCTTACAACGGCTGCAACAATAATAGCTGTTGCACTCACCTGGCTTTCCCTTCCCTGGTTCAACCACCTTACCGGCAAAGAGCTGCACCTCTCGGGCAGCAGCTGGCTCCTGCCCTCCCTCTCCCTGATCATCATAGCCATGTCCCTTTTCTCCGGCGCCTACCCCGCATTCTTCCTCTCAGCATTCAAACCCGTCCATGTGCTAAAGGGCAAACTGGCTTTAGGCGGCAAAGGCAGCGGCCTTCGCAGCGGACTCGTCGTCCTCCAGTTCTCCATTTCTATCTTCCTCATCGTCGGCACCCTCGTAGTCTTCCGGCAGCTGAACTTCATACAGCACCGTGACCAGGGCTACAGCCGCGACCAGGTGCTGGTCGTCAAGGACGTCGACGGCATTCCCCACGCAGAGGACCTCAAAAAAGCCTTGACACAGCTGACAGGCGTCGCTGGCGTCACCATGACCGACTACCTGCCCACGGGCGCCCGCCGCTGGCACAACTACGGCCAGGCCGAGGGCAAAGGACTGTACCTCCAGACCGAACTTTGGATCGTCGACGCCGACTATATCCCTACCATGGATATGCGCATAGTGACCGGGCGCAATTTTTCCCCAACCATGGGTACCGACAGCACCGCCATCATCATCAACGAATCAGCCGCGCAGAAATTCGGCATCGCCGGCGACCCGCTTGGTAAGACGATTCACTACGCCGCCTATATCGATGGGCCCAGGGACTTTCATATCGTCGGCGTCGTAAAAGACTTCAACTTTTCATCCGTCCGTACGGACATCGGCCCCCTTGTATTGGTCTGCCGTCCACAGGACAACGAGGCAGGCTTCGCCATCCGGATCGCTCCGGGGCATATCCCCGACGTGCTCGAAAAGGTCAGAACAGAGTGGAAAACCTTCGAGCCAACCCGGGCATTCAACTATAGCTTTATGGACCAGGACTTCGACGCCGTCTACCGCTCAGAACAGCACATGGGTGGCCTGATCGTCGTCCTCACCGCGCTGGTCATCTTCATCGCCTGTCTCGGCCTCTTCGGCCTGGCCGCCTATGCAGCAGAGCAGCGCACAAAGGAGATCGGCATCAGAAAGGTCCTCGGCGCCGGCGTACCCTCGATTATAAGCCTTTTGTCCCGCGACTTCGCCCGGCTGATCACCATTGCGCTTTGCATCGCCGTCCCCCTCTCCTGGTGGATGATGCACCGGTGGCTCGACAACTTCGCATATCGCACCAACATCACCGTCTGGATTTTTGCCGCAGCCGCAGCCATCGTTTTTGCGATCGCCGCCCTCACCACGCTTCTTCAATCCATAAAGGCCGCCGTCGCCAATCCCGTCGACAGCCTGCGATCCGAATAAGCCTGGTATCATTAATAGTATTTTATCGCTTGCGTTTAATTCAGTAAATTACTGGTAGACTTATTTGTTATGGTCTACGGTAAAGAGGACGGCCAGCCGACCTACTGGCTGACCCGGTTTGTGATTCTTCGGTTATTGGGGCTGGTTTATGCGGTCGCTTTCCTTGTGGCGATCGATCAGATCATTCCTCTGATCGGCTCGGATGGCTTGCTTCCCGTTGGCATATATCTTCGCCGCGTCAGCGGGACCCTCGGTTCCACGGGCGCCGGTTTCAGACACCTGCCGTCACTATTCTGGCTGTTTCATTCCGATACTGCCCTTTTGACCGTGGCATACATCGGCTTTATACTGTCTTGCATCGTGCTGGCCGGCTTCGCCAACGCGCCGATAATGACCATCCTCTGGTTTCTGTATATGTCTTTCGTTCACGTCGGCCAGGACTGGTACGGCTACGGCTGGGAGATACAACTGCTCGAGACAGGTTTCCTCGCCATCTTCCTCTGCCCCCTCCTCGACCCGCGGCCATTCCCCCGAATGCCCCCACCCATCCAGATCATCATCCTCTTCCGCTGGCTCATCTTCCGCATCATGCTCGGCTCGGGGATGATCAAGCTGCGAGGCGACGAGGTATGGAGCAACCGGACCGCGCTTTATTATCATTTCGAGACCCAGCCGATGCCCGGCCCCTTCAGCCGCTGGTTTCACTTCCTGCCACGGTGGGCACTGCAATTCGGCGTGCTGTACAACTGGCTGGCCGAGCTGATCGCGCCCTGGTTTGTGTTCTGGCCGCGCATCGGGCGTCATATCGCAGGATGCGCGATCGTACTGCTGCAGGTGATCCTCATCCTCAGCGGCAACCTCTCTTTTCTCAACTGGCTTACTATTATTCCGGCACTGGCCTGTTTCGACGACGGCTGGTGGACGCGCATGCTGCCCCGCCGTCTTGTCCGCATGGCCGAACAGGCAGAACAACGGGCCGTAGAACCCGGACGGGGCGCAGGCGCCGTCATTTGGACGGTCACCGTGGGCATCGCCCTGCTCAGCGTAGAGCCCGCCGTAAATATCCTCTCTCCCCAGCAGATCATGAACACCTCCTTCGACCCGCTCGACCTGGTCAATACCTATGGAGCCTTCGGCTCAGTGGGCCGCGAACGCCTGAACGTAGTGTTTGAAGGGGCCGATGACACCACCGGTACGTGGAAACCCTATCCCTACAAAGGGCTGCCTGTCGACCCCGACCAGCGCCCTCCCCAGATCGCCCCCTACCACCTGCGCCTGGACTGGCAGATGTGGTTCGCCGCCATGGCCACACCCGAAGAATACGCCTGGACCTATCACCTCATCTGGAAACTCCTGCACAACGACCCCCTCGCCCTACGCCTCTTTGCCGGCAACCCCTTCCCCAACCAGCCACCCCATTATATCAGGGCGGTCCTCTACCGCTATAGTTTTGTCAGGTCGGGGCAGGGTCACTGGTGGCGCCGCGAGCAGGTAGGCAGCCCCTGGATACCCCCGATGTCCACAGACAACCCCCGGCTTCGCGAGATATTAAATGTGGAAGAGTGGCTCTCTGGCTCCGTCGGGTCCACTACCCATCCCACCGGCCAACCGGCCCAACCTCACTCTCCAACCAGCGACATCCTCGTGGACCAACCGACCCAACCCCACTATCCAACCAGCGATATCCTCACCGGCCAACCGACCGGAACCCCTTACCCAACCAACCGCGTAATAATCCTGGAGAAAAAACGTTGGGATTTATTCAACCACCACATATTATCTTTGACCCCGATCTTAAAACCTCTATATGCGATCTGTCCATCCCCGTCTGTTTACCCTACTATTCGCAGTATCCCTTTTCACAGGCTGCGTCAGCAGCAGCGAATACAAAGCCGTAAAAAAAGAAGCCGACAAATACGACACCCTCTACACCTGGTCGATGCGCACCCTCAAAGCCTGCCAGGATGACAACGCGCAGCTGAAAAAACAAAAGATCGACATCCAGACGAAAATGAGCGATCTCGACCTCATGCTGACCGTCACCAAAGAGAACAACGGGCAGTTAAAAAAACAGCTGCAGGCCCTCTCCGCCATTTCCAGCGCACAGGCCGAGAGCATCAAAAAGTCGATCGACAATATCAACTCCAAGGACGACTATCTCCAAACCCTGCAAATGGCAGTCTCGCGTCGTGACTCGACGAACCTCGCCGTGCTGATCGAGCTCAAGTCCGCAATGGGAAGCCTCGGCGACGACGTCCATATAAAAGTGCAAAAAGGTCTGGTCAACGTAGACTTTGCTGACAAGCTGCTCTTCAGCAGCGACAGCAACAGCTACACCTTCGGCGACAAAGCCAAACAGGCCGTGGGCCGCCTGGCGCGCGTCCTGAACGACCACCCCGAAGTCAGCTGCATCATCGAAGGCAATACCGACAGCATCGCCTATCCCCAGGACATCCTCCTCGACAACTGGGACCTCAGCGTCAAACGCGCCACCGCCATCGTCCGCTCGCTGCAGAACGACTATAATATCTCCCCCCGCCGCCTCACCGCCTCCGGCCACGGCGAGTACATGTCCATATCCCCCAACGAAACCCCCGAAGGCCGCGCCGCCAACCGCCGCATCCGGGCAGTGATCGTTCCCCCAACCGACCAGCTCCTGCGCCTGCTCGAACACAAAAAAGGCCAGGAAGACGAAGAGGTCCCCAATGCCGCACCCCCAGCACCACCAGTCGCACCAGCGCCTGCAAAAGATTCGACCGTCACAAAAGATTCGGCAGTCGCCGCCCACGTCGATTCATCCACTACCTCCCACAAGGATTCAACGATTACCACACCCGTCATCACAACCGACACCACCGCCGCCCACGTCGATTCATCCACTACCCCTCACAAGGATTCAACGATCACCACCAGATCAGATACCACTATAATCCCAAAAGATTCAGTCCTACCCGTCATCGACACAACAAAACACGATTCAACACACACCGACACGACAACAACTGCCCTCGCCACCATACGATCATCACCAAACCCGACATTTCCATCCCCCGCGAGGATACCCAATGATATCCCTACTACCGCGGCGATCCTTACCCGCACTCCTACTCGGTCCGCAAACTCCTCACCGGATTCGCCACCGCCGCCCGCACCGCCTGCCAGCTGACCGTCACCAGACTGATCAGTAGCGCGCCAGCACCCGACCCCGCAAAAACCCAAACAGAGATCGCCACCCGATAATTATAATTCGTCAGCCAGCGACTCATGATATACCAGGCCACCGGCATAGCGATCAGCAACGAAACACCAACAAGGATCACAAACTCCTTCGACAGCAGCCTCCAGACGCCCGCGACCGAAGCCCCAAGCACCTTCCGTATACCCACCTCCCGCGTCCGCTGCTCAGCCGTGAACGACGCCAGCCCAAACAACCCCAGGCACGAAATGAATATGGCAAGCCCCGCAAAAAAGCTCGCCAGCTTACTCATCCTGTCCTCCGCCGCAAACTTCTGCGCATAGTCCTCATCCACGAAATGATACTCGAACGGCACCGACGGCACCAGCTGTTTCATAACGGCGGCAATCTTCGGAACTGCCTTGCTCATCGCGACCCCTGGCCTTACCTTTATCTCCATGCTGCTATAGCCGCCGTTGAGACCCTTCTGATAGTACACCGTCGCCTTCGTCGGCGCATACGGCGACTCCACGATCATGTCCTTCACGACGCCGATTATCTTATAGTGCATCACCTGCGTCTTGTCCATCCACCAGGTCCACGTAACGTCGGTACCGATCGGGTTCTTCAACCCCATCTCCCGCAGAGCCGATTCATTGATCACCATACCCGTTGAGTCCAACGGTGAGTCCCGGTTAAAATCCCGCCCCATGACGAACTGCCATCCGACCGTCCTTCCATATTCCGGTGAGACGGCGATAGTCCCATAGTTCTGATCCTTGTTGGGGTCGTAGCCTGCCCAGGAGAATCCGCCATTGTTGGAGGCCAATTCGGTCACGCGCCCCATCGACTGTGCGGCTTCAAGCACCACGCCCGTCTTCAGCAGCTCGTTGCGGATAAGATCCCGTCGTGTATAGTATTCATCGCTTTGCATAGCCATCGTGATCAGTCCTTCACGGTCATAGCCGACCGGCCGGTCCTTGGCATGCTGCACCTGCTGCATGATGATGATGGTACAGTTGATCAGCGCCACAGAGATCGTGAACTGAAGGACGACCAACACTTTCCGGGGAAGAACAGAATCCCTGCC
>Ga0105240_10003136_pt1 | contig 26031 bp, 23 predicted proteins | sample KBSC54metaG_FD_80426 | JGI IMG/M metagenome (GOLD analysis project Ga0105240, IMG submission 80426) | Corn rhizosphere microbial communities from Kellogg Biological Station, Michigan, USA - KBS C5-4 metaG | ecosystem: Host-associated > Plants > Roots > Rhizosphere > Soil | place: Michigan, USA...
CGCCGGCGGCGGCTGCCGCCGCGCACCCGCCGACGACCACGCCCCCCGCGACAGCCGCCGTCGTCCGCACACCGCCGAGCTCGCCCCCCACGACGGCCGCCGCGAGCCAGCCGCCCGGGCTTCCCAGGCCGCCCGGCAACGTCGTGGCGCAGCTCACCGCCAGCCCGACGGCGCAGGGCGCCCAGCGCGTCCTGGCCCAGGTCAGGGGTCAGATCGCCCCGCCGCTTGCCGGCGTGGTGGAGCAGGCGACGGTCAACGGCCTGCAGGTCTATCGCGCCAGCGTCACCGGCTTCGCCACGCAGCAGGACGGGCGCGCCTTCTGCGCCCAGATCGCCAGCGTCTCCAAGACCTGCTGGGTCTACACCCGCGGCAGCAGACCGGCGGCGGCGGCGGCAACGCCAAACCCGGCGCGGCCCGCCGCTACTTCCCCACGGCCACGATAGCGGCCAGCAGCTTCGAGGGCGTCAGCGGCAGGTCGAGACACTCGCGGCCGAACGGGACCATGGCGTCGGCGACGGCGTTGACCATGGTCGGGGGCGCGATGATGGCGCCGCCCTCGCCCACCCCCTTGAAGCCGCCCTCGGTGGTCGACGGCGTGGTGATGTGGGCGAACTCGATCCTCGGCACGTCCAGCGCGGACGGGATCAGGTAGTCCTTGAAGGTCGCCGCGGTCGGATTGCCCTGGGCGTCGTAGGAGGCGTGCTCCAGCAGCACCCCGCCGATGCCCTGCACGACGCCGCCGGCGATCTGGCCCTCGACCACGGCGGGGTTGATCATCACCCCGCAGTCCTCGCTGGAGACCCAGCGCAGGATCTTGACCATGCCGGTGTCGCCATCGACCTCGCAGATGCAGGCGTGGGTGGCGTTGGAGAACACGATCGGCGGCGGCCGGTACCGGTAGTTGCCTTCCAGGCCCATCTCCATCTCCGGCGGCAGGCGGTCCGGGTCGAGGTAGGCCGCCTCGGCCACGCGGGCGATGGTGGTGTTGACGTCCGGAACGCCCTCGACGGTGATCACGCCCCGTTTGATCTGGATGTGGTCGGGGTTGGCGTTCAGCAGGTGGCCGGCAATGGTCATGATCTTCTGCTTGACGATCTTGGTAGCCCGGATCGCGGCGCCGCCGCCGGATACGGCCTGGCGGCTGCCCCCGGCGCCGGGGCCGAACCCGCCACGGCTGGAGTCGTCCTCCAGCACCGTCACGTCCTCGATGTCGACGCCCAGTTCGTCGGCGACCACCTGCGCCATGGTCGTGGCGGTGCCGTGCCCCTGGGAGTGGGTGCTGATCGTGGCGGTGATCTTGCCGTTGGTCTCGACCCGGATGTTGGCGACGTCGGAGGACAGCACGCCGAACATGGCCATGGTGGTCGGTTCGACGTAGACGGCCAGGCCGATGCCGAGATAGCGCCCCGCGGCCCGCGCCGCCGCCTGCTCGGCGCGGAAGGCCTTGTAGCCGATCTTGTCCAGGGCGGCCTGCAGGGTCTCGCGCGGGGTGGTGCGGTCGATCACCGGGCCGGTCGGCATGCTGAACGGCTGGTCTTCCTTGCTGATCAGGTTGCGCAGGCGGATCTCGACCGGGTCGATGCCGATCTGGCGGGCGGCCTTGTCCAGCATGGTCTCGCGGGCCAGGGATTCGATCATCCAGGGTCCGCGATAGGGCGCCTGGCCGCAGGTGTTGGAGTACCAGCCCTTGGCCTTGAAACCGTAGCGCGGCAGCTTGTACGGGCCCGGGAACATCATCATGCCGAGGCTGTTGCAGTCCGCCCCGGCCGGGAAGGCGCCCACGTTGCAGTCATATTCCACCTGCGCCGCCAGCAGGCGGGCGTCGGCGTCGAACGCCATCTTGATCCGCATCTCCTGCTCGCGGGCCTGGTAGCCGGCGGTCAGGTTCTCGATGCGGTCCTCGATCCACTTGATCGGGCGGCCGAGCAGCAGGCCGGCGGCCACCACCGCGATCTCCTCGCGCCCGGGCTGGACCTTCAGGCCGAAGGCCCCGCCGACGTCCTTGGCGATCACCCGCACATGATGGTCGGGCAGGCCGAAGGCGATGGAGTAGTAGCGGGCCGCCATATGGGGGCTCTGGCAGGCCTGCCAGATCGACAGCTCGCCCGACCCCTGCTTCTGCACCACCAGCCCGCGGGTCTCCATCGGGGTATGGACCTGGCGCTGGTGGGTGATCGTACCGGTGACGACGTGCGCGGCGCCGGCGATGATCCTGTCCAGCTCCGGATCGTCCGGGGTGGCGGCCTGGGCGGAGAGGTTGCTGGCCAGGCCCTCGTGCACCGGCGGGCCGTTGGCCGCCTGGGCCATGGTCACCACCGGGTCCTCGTAGTCGATGTCGGCGAACACCAGGCCGGCGGCGTCTTCGGCGATGTAGCGGGTGTCGGCGACGACGACGGCGAGCGGCTCGCCGACGTGGGTCACGCGGCCCACCGCCAGCGGCCGCTGGACCGGCGCCGGTTCGTTCGGGAGGCCGTAGAGGGCGAAGATGTCGACCGGGATCTGGGCCAGTTCGTCCGGTCCGTAGACCGCGCGCACGCCGGGAACGGCCCGGGCCGCCTCGAGGTCGAGGCTGCGGATCGCGCCGCGGGCCACCTGGCTGCGCACGAAGGTCGCGTAGAGCATGCCGGGAACGACGATGTCGTCGACGTAGCTGCCCTTGCCGGTGAGCAGGCGACGGTCCTCCTTGCGGGGGACCCGCTGGCCGACGAAGCGGGCGGCCTCGGGCCGTTCGGCGATCATCAGGCGCTCTCCTTCTGGCCCTCGGCGGACAGCCGATGGGCGGCGCGCAGCATCCCCTGGTAGCCGGTGCAGCGGCAAAGGTGCCCGGAGAGGGCGTCGCGCAGGTCCGCCTCGGCCGGCAGCGCATTGCCCGAGGTCAGAGCGGTCAGGGTCATCACCACGCCAGGGGTGCAGAAGCCGCACTGCAGACCGTACTCGTCCTGCATCATCTGCTGCACCCGGCTCAGCGTCCCGTCGGCCGCGGCCAGGCCCTCGACGGTGGTGACCTCGGCGCCGTCAGCCTGCACCGCCAGCATCAGGCACGAGCGCACCGCCACGCCGTCGACGATCACCGTGCAGGCGCCGCAGACGCCGTGCTCGCAGCCGAGGTGGGTCCCGGTGCGGCCGGCGTCGATGCGCAGGAAGTCGCCCAGCGTCCGCCGGCCCTCGACCGTGGCGCTGACCGGGTCGCCATTCACCAGGACGGTTATCTTGTGCTCGCTCATGCGGCCCTCCGGACGTCTAGGGCCTCGCCCACGGCGCGCTGGAACATGCGTACGCCGACCGTGCGGCGGTACTCTGCTGTGGCGTGAATGTCTTCGGACGGGTCGGTCTCCGACACCGCCAGCTCGGCGGCGGCGCGCAGGTCGAGGCCCGCGAGGCTCTGGCCGGTCATCGCCTGCTCGGCCTGGCGGCTGCGCACCGGCGCGCCGGCCATGCTGAACCAGGCGATCGAGGCGCGGGCGATCTTGCCGGCGTCGAGCGCAAAGGCGGCGGCCAAGCCCACCAGGGCGAAGTCGCCGGGGCGCGGCGCGACCTCGCGCACCACGAACACCGAGCCGGCCGGCCAGTCGGGGTAGCGCACCGCCACCAGCATCTCGTCGGGCGTCAGGGCGGTGGTGTAGGCGCCGAGGAAGAAGTCGTCGGCGGCGATCCGTCGCGAGCCGGACTCGGAGCGCGCCTCGATCTCGCCGCCGAGGCAGAGGGTGGTCGCCGGCAGTTCGGCGGCAGGGTCCGACAACGACAGGGAGCCGCCCAGGGTGCCGCGGTTGCGGGTCTGGTGGTGGCCGACATAGTGGGTGGCCTGGCGCAGGCAGGGGGCGTGGGCGGCGATGGTCTCGTCGGTGAGCAGCATCGCCTGGCGGGTGGTGGCGCCGACGCGGGTGGCGCTCCCCTCGCGGGTGATGCCAGGCAGGCCCTGGATGCGGTTGATGTCCACCAGCACCGAGGGCGTCGACATCCTGAGCGCCAGCAGCGGCATCAGGGTCTGGCCGCCGGCCAGGATGATCGCGTCGCCGGCGCCGCGGGCGAGCTCCGCCACAGCCTCCTCGACGGTGGCGGGCGCCACATAATCGAACGGGGCAGGCTTCACGCGGCGGTCTCTTTCTTCAAATGGGCGGCGATCAGTTGGGCGAGGTGACGCGGATCGGGCCGGGCGGCCTGGCCGGCGGCGCGGCCGTAGCTGTAGGCCACAAGCGCGGTGAGCAACACGAGCAGGGCGCTGGCGATGGCGATCATGATCGCGGTCCCGCCTCCCCAGCCCCCGACGGCGCGGCCCAGGAAGAACCCCGCAAGCACCGCGCAGGCCGCCGCCGCGGCGAGCCAGGTCGCCGGCAGGGTCCGGGTCGGCGGGGCGGATGGCAGCGGCGCGGCCACGCCCGCCGCGGCGACGATGACTTCCGCCGCCATGGGAATGGGCGCGTCCTCACCGGCGGACGCCCCCATTCCCGTGGCGGGGGCCGGGGCGGGTTCGTCCACGACCACCGCCTCGGCCAGCTTCTTGAAGAAGGCGCCGGCCATCTGCTTGGCGGTGGCGTCGATCAGCGGCCCGCCAAGCTGGGCCAGCTTGCCGCCGACCTGGGCGGTGACCTCATAGGTCAGTAGCGTGGCCCCGCCGTCCTCCGCCAGGCGCACCAGCGCTCCGCCCTTGGCGAAGCCGGCCGCGCCGCCCTGCCCTTCGCCGGTGATGCGGTAGCCGTTCGGCGGGTCGATGTCCGACAGCGTGACCTCGCCGGAGAAGCGGGCCGAGATCGGCCCGACCTTCACCCCGGCCAGGGCCTTCATGTGGGTGTCGTCGGTCTTCTCCAGCGACTGGCAGCCCGGGATGCACGCCTTCAGCACCTCCGGATCGTTCAGGGCGGCCCAGACGCGCGCCCGCGGCGCGTCGATCCGCTGCTCGCCCGTCATCTCCATGCTGAGACCTTTCTCGTCATCCGCTCAAAGCCGGATGGCGCCGGCCCAAGCGCCCCCTCCTGCGGAAGGCGTGACTAGCATCCGCGTCGCGGCTTTCACAAGCCGGCTGACGGCGCGTCAGCTCGGCGTGGGCGCCATGCCGAAGCCAAGGCCGTCCATGAGGGTCCAGCCGGGGCCCTCGGGGGCCCTGAACCAGCCGCCGGCCGCCATGGTGCCGCCGTCGACCGGCAGGACCGCGCCCGTGACGTAGTCGCCCATGGCCGAGCACAGGTACACCGCCGCACGCCCGCACTGGTCCACATGCCCCTCGCCCCCCGCCGGGATCAGGCGGCGCCAGGCGGCCAGGCGCTCGGGCGTTTCCTTCGGCCAGGAGGACTCGTCCACCGGGCCGCTGCGGTTGCCGTGGTTGCCGGGCGTCTTGGTATGGTCGGGACAGATCACGTTGACGCGGATGTTGTCCTCGGCCAGCTCGCAGGCCATGGTCTTGGTGAAGCTCACCATCCCGGCCTTGCAGGCCGCGTAGACCGCGAAACTCGGCGCGGCGCGCACCGCCTCGATGCTGGCCACGTTCAGGATCGCCCCGCCCCGGCCGCCACGCCGCATGATCGGCACCGCCGCGTGGGTGGCCGTCAGCATGCTGACCAGATTGATGTCGATATGCCGGCGCCAGCTGCGCTCTGACTGGTCCATGAACTGACGGCTCGAGACGCCGCCGGCGTTGTTGACCAGGATGTCGACCCGGCCAAACTCGGCGTCGGCCTTGGCCACCATGGCCCGGACCTGCTCGCTGTCCATCACGTCGGTGACGACGCCCAGGCCCTTGCGGCCCCGCTCCCGGATCCGCGCCACCGTCTCCTCGCAGCGCGCCGGCTCGATGTCGGCCACCACCACGTCGGCGCCCACGTCCGCAAGCGCCAGGGCGATGCCCCGTCCGATCCCGCCGCCGCCGCCCGTGACGATGGCGACCTGGTCGGTGAGCATGATGTCGGACGGCTTCATCGGCTTTCTCCCTTGCGCCTCCAGGCGCTCTCGTTGTGGGCCGCATTGGCCATAACGCGGCGGGCGTTGTCGACCCTCGCCGTGTCCGCGCATAAGCGTGGCGCCGAAGAGGAGCCGAGCCATGTCCGCCGAGCCGTTCAAGATCGAGGTCGCCGACGCCGCCGTCGAGGATTTCCGCGCCCGGCTGGCCCACACCCGCTGGCCCGACGCGCTGGACGGGGTCGGCTGGGACTACGGCGTCGACGACGGCTACCTGCGTGGCCTCGTGGAGCGGTGGCGGGCGTTCGACTGGCGGGGCAGGGCGGCCGAGCTGAACCGGCTGCCGCACTACCGGGCCCCGGTCGACGGCGAGACCATCCACTTCATCCGCGTCCCCGGCAAAGGTCCGCGGCCGGTCCCGCTGATGCTCACCCACGGCTGGCCGAGCAGCTTCATCGAATATGTCGGCCTGATCGGGCCGCTGAGCGACCCGGCGGCGCACGGAGGCGATCCGGCCGACGCGTTCGACGTGATCGTCCCCTCCCTGCCCGGCTACGGCTATTCGAGCCGGCCGACCCGGCCCGGCATGAACCCGCGCCGGATCGCCGACCTGTGGGTGAAGCTGATGGCCGGCCTGGGCTATCCCCGCTTCGGGTCGCACGGCTGCGACTGGGGCTCCTACGTGACGGCGGTGATCGGCCTCGATCATCCGGACCGGGCGATCGGCGTGCACATGGGCAGCGTCAGCCTGGGGGTGCAGAAGCCGCGCAAGGAGCGGCCCGACGCCGGCGGCGCGGACGTCGGCAAGGCGCGGCGCGCCTGGCGCCAGCGCGAGTCCGCCTACGCCGCGATCCAGGGCTCCAAGCCGCAGACGCTGGCCTATGGACTGACCGACTCGCCGGTCGGCCTTGCGGCCTGGATCGGCGAGAAGTGGAACGCCTGGACCGACCGTGACCTGCCGCGCGAGGACGTGCTGGGCGACGCCCTGCTGACCAACCTCTCGGTCTACTGGGACAGCGGCACGATCAACAGCTCGTGCCGGCTCTACTACGAGAACCAGCGCGAGCCGGTGGTCCTGGTCGAAGGCCAGAAGGTGGCCGCGCCGTCGGGCTTCTTCATCGAGACCCCGCCGGGGGTGCGCCGTCGCCCCGACTTCAAGGAGGGATCGGGCTACCTCAGCGGCCTGCGCGCGACGGCGGAAGAGGCGTTCAACGTCCAGCACTGGTTCGAGGCGCCGCGGGGCGGCCACTTCCCGGCGCTGGAGACGCCAGACCTGCTGGTGGACGAACTGCGGGCGTTCTTCCGGCCACTTCGGTGACCGTGAAGCGTCTGCCGCCCGATCGAAACCGTGTCATCCCGGCCGGAGCGCAGCGGAGAGCCGGGATCTCAGCGCAGGCATCGCTAGGAGATCCCGGACAGCGGCTTCGCCGCTTCCGGGATGACACTGCATTTTGAGCATGAGAGAGCAGGCTCTGGCCGGGGGCCTTCCATTGCCCCGCCCCATAATATATAACCCATCAATTCTAGCCCGCAGCCGCCTTGGCTCGCACGGAGAACCTCCATGTTCGTGTTCAGCGCCGACGGCCATATCGCCGAGCCGCCCAATCTGTTCCTCGACGGCCTGCCCCCGTCGCTGCAGGAACACGGCATGCACGTCGAGGTCCGCGACGGGTTCCGGTACATGATGTACGGCAAGAAGATCGCCTCGAAGATGGCGATCAACGCGGCGCCGAGGAAGATTACCGACGCCAACGGGGACGACTTCGGCCGGGCCAACCGCAAGGGCGTGCGCGAGATCGCCGGGCGGCTGGAGGACATGGAGCACGAGGGCATCGACGCCGAGATCTGCTTCCCCAGCCAGGGCCTGTTCCTGACCAAGATCGAGCACCCGGAAGCCGAGCTCGCCAGCGCCCGGATCTACAACGACTGGAACAACGCGTTCCTGGGCGGACACCCCGACACCTTCGTGCGCTGCGGCATCCTGCCGGTGCACGACTTCGAGAACACCGTCAGCGAGATCAAGCGCCTGGCCGGCCTCGGCTTCACCGCCGCCATGCTGCCGAGCCTGATCGAGAACGGCCAGGGCATCCCGTTCTACAACGACGGCGCCTGGGACCCGGTGTTCGAGGCGGCGCAGCAATACGGGGTGGTCATGGTGCTGCACACCGGCACCGGCCGCGAGGACGTGCGCGCCCACAAGGGCCCCGGCGGGGCGATCATCAACTACACGATCCAGGCCTGCGACGGCATGCATTCGATCATGCACCTGGTGGCCGGCGGCGTGCTCGACCGGTTCCCGGGGGCCAAGGTCGCCTGCATCGAGAGCGGGGCCAGTTGGCTGGCCGCGCTCGCCGAGCGGATGGACGAGGTCTACGACGCGCACAGCATGTTCGTGCAGCCTAAGCTGAGCCTGACGCCGCGCGAGATCATCGCCCGCCAGGTCAGCTGCTCGTTCCAGTACGACCGGGCCTGCATCATGAGCCGCTCGGTGACCACGGCGAAGGCGCTGATGTGGGGCGCGGACTATCCGCACCACGAGGGCACCTGGCCGCGCTCGAAGCAGGTGGTCGCGCACCTGTTCGACGGCATCGACATCAGCGACGAAGACAAGGCCGACATCCTCGGCCTGAACGCCGCCCGCCTGTTCCGCCTGCCACGGCCCGAGTTGGCCATCGCGGCCTGACGTTCCCCCTAGGTCCCCTCCGTGGTCATTCCGGAGGGGACCACTTCTTCGCATAGGCCTCTGCGTCGAACTTCTTCAGCGAGTTCGGGCCCATCGACCTGACCGTGCCGAACACCGGCTGCGGCCCCCACGGCCGGTCGTGCAGGCCGAAGATCCAGCCGACGTTGGTGAACGAGTTCGGATCGCGCCCGTCGAGGAACCAGCGGTTGTTGAGCTCCAGCAGGGTCTCGAACGCCGCCTCGGGCGAGGCCGACCACTGCAGCACCTTCTTGCCCCAGTACATGCGCAGGTGATTGTGCAGGTAGCCGGTGGCGCGCATCTCGGCCATCGCCGCGTTCCAGACCGGATCATGCGTTTCACCCGCCTGCAGCTGGTGGGCGGAATAGAGGTGCGGCCGCACATCCCCGGCATGATCGGCGAGGGTCTTTCGCGCCCATCCGGGGACGGTCTCGTAGCGGTCGTAGTCGGGGGCGTAGGTCACGTGGTTGATGGCCAGCTCGCGCCGGACGATCAGCTCCTCCAGGAACGCGCCCTTGCCCGACGGGGCGCCGGCCGCCCTCACCGACAGGGCGATCTCCACCGGCGATATCTGGCCGAAGTGGAGGTAGGGGCTCAACTCCGAGACCGCATGCGCCTCCGGACGGCCACGCTCCGCCTCGTAGCGGGCCAGGCCGTCACCCAGGAAGGCTTCCAGGGTTGCGCGCGCGGCGGCCTCGCCCGCTTCGAACCTGTCCACCGGGCCAACCGCATGGTCGATGGCGAGCCCCGCGATGATCCGCGGGGTGCGGGCCAGGTCGACGTCCGAGGCGACGTCCAGATCGTGCGCCCGGTGCTTTACCCGCCGCTCGGCCAGCGCCTCGATGTAGAGGTCCCAGTGGCGGTTCAGCTTGGGCCGCAGGGTGCGGGCCGCGTACTCATGCTTCCCGGACGCGGTCTCGACCGGGACCACGACGTCGCCCTCGACCTGCACCAGGCGCCGCTGAAGCCCCTCGGCCAACCGCTCGCGCCAGGCGCGCTGGATGCCGAAATAGCCGCGGTCGCAGACCACCAGGGCGGCATCCTCCGCCAGCTCCCGGATCAGCTCATGCGGCGGCCGCTTGCGGATCACGAAGCCGATCCCGCGCGCTTCCAGCCGGCGCTTCACCTCGGCGAGGCCACGCAACATGAAGTCGTAGTGGCGGGCGTTGGCCTCGGGGAAGCGCGTGAGAGCGAAGGCGACCAGCACCGGCAGTCCCAGCGCGTTGGCCTCCTCCACGGCATGTTCCAGAGCCGGATTGAAGCCGGCGCGCTGCGAGGCCTGCATCCAGTAGAGCACGTAACGCGCGTGCGGCTGCGGCGGCGCGTCGACCAGCAGCTTCAGACGGCTCGACTGGATCATGGCGCGCCTCCAACGCCTGGGCTGCGATCCAGGAGCCGGACCGACCGAGTCTGCCCTGCTCTCTAATGACTCGGCCGCGCGCCCACCACGCTGGGCTCGATCAGGTCGTAGAGCGGCCCGTTGAAGTCGGTGACCGGCGCGACCCCGTCGTTGGAGAACCGGAGCAGAGTCTGGGCCTGCGGCGTGAACCGCGGCCATGACGGGGCGCCGGCGCCGTTGGGATCGCCGGTGCGGGCGAAGTTCACCCAGTAGGCGTGCACGCGCGCCGCCATGGCGCGGTCCGCGTCGGTCGGCGCCGGCTGACCAGGCCCCGTGCCGAAGGCCTCGAAGACGTAGGGAACCTCGCCGCCGTGCGGCGCGCCGGGGGCGCGGCCGCGCTGGCTCTCTGCGACATAGGCGAACTGATAGACCCAGGTGGGCGCGCCGTGGGCGGAGGCCATCCGCGCCGCGACCCGTTTGGGCACAAGGAAGCTGGTGTCCCCGACCAGGGTCGCGCCGAGCAGGGCCGGGTCGCGGGTGATCGCCGGCCCGTAGGCCTGCAGCACGGCCGGGCCGTTGGCGCCCAGGCCGGCCACGTAGCTGGTCGGATCGGTGCGGTAGATGGCCGCCAGGCTGCCCTCGAAGCTGTTGTTGCCGATGATGTAGGGCGTCGTCCCGCCAGCGCCGGCCGCGTAGGCTTCCGGACCTCGCTCGGGAACGACCTTGCCGTCCACCACGGGCTTGACCTGCTGCTGGTTGGCGTCGTTCGGTCCGGCCAGGGTCTCGTCGACCGGGATGGCGCGGAGCTGTTCGGCGGTGGCGGCGGGCAGGCCGTGCGCGGCGGCCCAGCCCACGCCCCAGTCCTCCGCGGCCGGCTCCGCGCCATGGCGCAGGGACGCGAGGTACGGCCAGGGCTGGAAGAACGGATCGGACTCCGCGATCGAGGCGGCGAAGAGGCCACGCGCCAGGGGCGAGATGCGCAGCAGATTGGTGAAGGTCGCGCCGGCCGAGACCCCGAAGATGGTGACCCGCGCCGGATCGCCGCCGAACCTGGCGATGTTGGCCTGCACCCAGCGCAGGGCGGCGATCTGGTCCATGATGCCGTAGTTGCCCAGCAGGCCGCCGGGGTTTTCGCCCGTCAGCGACGGGTGGGCGAAGAAGCCGAGGCGGCCGAGCCGATAGTTGAGGCTGACCAGCACGACGCCGTCGCGGGTGAAGGCGTGGGTGTCGTCGAGATCGCCGGAGCCCAGGATGTAGGAGCCACCGTGGATCCAGACCATCACCGGCGCCTTGCGGACGCCCCTGGGCGTCCAGACGTTGAGGTAGAGACAGTCCTCGCCCATGGGCTTGGTCTGCACCCCCGGGATCGGCAATTTGGGCTGCGGACAGTTCAGGCCGAAATGATCGGCGACCCGCGGCGCCGTCCAGGCGGCAGGCGCCGCCGGCTCGCGCCAGCGGCGATCGCCCACCGGCGGCGCAGCGTAGGGGATGCCGAGGAAGGCCGCGGCTGCGCCCTGATCGACGCCCTGCACCGGCCCGGACGTCGTCTGAACCAGGGGCGGGCGGGGCGCGGCCAGCGACGTTCCCGCGACGGCCAGCAGCCAGGCGAGAGCCAGCAGCGCGGCGGCGCGTCGAATGGTCATCGGTTCCCTCCCCCGTCGACCTTGCCGTCGACGCTCTCCTCCCTCTAGCTAGACAGCCCGCGGGCCGCCCCGCAACCAGGACCTCGACAAACCCGCCATGACCGCCGTCTCCCCCGTCATCTCCGGCCCCATCACCGGCGGCGCCCACGGCTGGCCGTTCGCCGCGCCGGTGAAGGATCTGGCCGCACATGGCTATGTGATCGAGGAGTTCCTGCTCGAAGGGACTGCGCGGCGCTACCGCGCCAGGGCAGGGACGGAGCCGGGTTCGGACGGGCGCTGGGAGGCCGAGCCGGCCGAGACGGCGCCCTACAAGACCCGGATGTTCGTGGTCCGCCCGCAAGACCCCGCCAGGTTCAACGGGATCCTGGTCGTCAACTGGCAGAACGTCACGGCCAACGTCGACCTGGGCGCGCCGGAAGACGGCATCTTGCGGGGCGGCTACGCCTGGGCCGGAGTGACAGCCCAGAAGCTCGGCGTCGACGGCCTGCCAGGGCTGACCAAGGGGCTGAGCGCCTGGGACCCCGAGCGCTACGGCTCGCTGCATCACCCCGGCGACGCCTGGAGCTACGACATCTACGCCCAGGCCGCGAGGGCGCTGAAGGACGGGGCCTCGGCAGGCGGCCCGGACCCGATGGGCGGACTGCGGCCGCGGACGGTGATCGCCACCGGCCTGTCGCAATCGGCGATGCGGCTCGGTTCCTATATCAACATCGCCCACCCGCACGACCGGCTGTTCGACGGCTTCTACCTGGTCGTGCACTGGGGGATGTGCCCGCCGATCGAGGAGGCCTCGCTGGTGGAGCAGTTCGCCCCGCGGCCGGGGAACAGCTACGCCGCCACCTCGCGCATCCACGACCGCGGCGACGCCCCGATCCTGGTGCTGGCCACCGAGTGCGAGGCGTTCCACAACTTCCCGGCCCGCCAGCCGGACACCGGGAGCTTCCGGTTCTGGGAGGTGGCGGGGGGAACCCATCTGGACCCGCCGCTCTCCGAAGCGGTCACCGCCATCATGGCCCGCGACGGCATGGCCATGCCGTTCGCGCCCCCCGCGACCCGCAATCTGGTCGACTGGAGCTACATCCGGGCGGGGGGCCTGCGCTGGCTGACACGGTGGATCCGCGAAGGGACCCTGCCGCCGCGCTTTCGCCTGCTGGAGATCGAGACCGGCGCCGACGGCAGGTTCTTCTTCCGCAAGGATGCGGCAGGCAACGCCCGCGGCGGGATGCGCCTGCCTGAACTGGCGGCGGCCACCGGGGTCCACAAGGGAACCAACGCGCTCAATCCCTACGGGGCCCTGTCGGGCGAGAGCCGCCTCTTCGACCGCGCCGAGCTGGAACGGCTGCACGGCGACCGCGACTCGTTCCTGGCCAAATGGGATCGCGCCGTGGACGACCTGGCGGCGGCGGACCTCGTCGAGCCCGACCAGGCGGCAGCCCTGCGCCAGCGCGGACGCGCCGCCTGGGGCTGAACCTGTGACCTTCGGGCGTCGTGTTTCGCGTCTGCAATCAATCGAGGACAAGCGCCCGCGCCTCAATTAGGGTTCGAATATCGGCGTTCGATGGGGGTTGAGCGATGAGGCGGTTGGCGGCGGCGTTGGCGATCGGGCTGGGGCTGCTGGTCCCGGGCGCATTTCTCACCCCGGCCGAGGCGGACGTGGAGAACTCCATGGCGCTGGGTGTCGACCTGCCGGGCAACGACATCCAGGTGTTCCCGATGTCGAACGGCGATCCGGCGCAATGCCGCCAGGCCTGCGACCGCGCGCCGGCCTGCGCGGCCTGGTCGTTCGCCAAGCCTGGCGTGCTGGGTCCCCAGGCCCAATGCTACCTGAAGAGCGCCCAGGGCGCCGCGGTGACCAACCCGAACGCCATCTCGGGCCTGCGCACGGTCCCGTTCCCGGGCGGCGGCGGCGGATACGGCGGGGGCCGGGGCCAGGGCGGCGGGTACGGTGGTGGCGGCCAGGGAGGCTACGCCGGCGGCCAGGGCGGTGGCTATGGAGGCGGTCAGGGCGGCTACGCCAATGGCCAGGGCGGTGGTCAGGGCTACGGCGGTGACGCCGCCGGCCAAGGCGGCGGGGGCTACGGGCAGGGAGGCGACGCCGGTGGCGGTCGCCGGCGGGGCGGATCAGGCCAGGGCGGCGGTAACAGTGGCGGCCAGGGCGGCGGCTACGGCGGCGGCCAAGGAGGCGGCTACGGGCAAGGCGCGGCCGGGGGCGGCGCTCCGGGCGGTTCGGGATACTCCGGCGGACAGGGCGGCGGCTACGGGCAAGGCGGCGGCGCCACCGGCGGCCGCGGACAGGGCGGTTCAGGCGGTGGCCAGGGCGGCGGCTACGGCCAGGGCGCGGGCGCCGGCGGCGGTCGCGGACAGGGCGGTTCCGGCTACGGCGGCGCCCAGACGGCCGGCGCTCCGACGGCCGGCGGGATGCGGATCCTCTCCGGCACCTACGGCTCCAACTGCGGCGCGCAGGAAGGCAACGTCACCGCGCACCTGGCGCAGAGCTGCAACGGCCGCGCCGAGTGCGCCTACCGGGTGGACTACACCGTGATCGGCGATCCGGCCTCGGGATGCCAGAAGAACTACGTCGCCAAGTATTCCTGCGGCGGCAATGACGTGCGCCAGGCGGCGGCCAACCCTGAGGCCGGCTTCGGGTCGGTGGTCACCCTCTCCTGCGCCGGCGCCGCGCCCACCGGCTACGTCGGCGGACCGCCCAACGTGGGCGGCGCGATCCGGGTGCTGTCGGGCACCTATGGGGCCAACTGCGGCGCGCCCGCGGGCAACGTCACGCCGCACCTGGCCCAGACCTGCAACGGACGCGGCAACTGCGGCTACAGGGTGGACTACACCGTGATCGGCGACCCGGTCCCGGGGTGCCAGAAGAACTACGTCGCCCAGTACAGCTGCGGCGGCGACGTGGTGCGCCAAGCGACGGCCAGCCCCGAGGCCGGCTTCGGCTCGGTGGTGACGCTGACCTGCGGCGGCTGAGCGGGGGCCCCTCGCCGCGGCGTGTGCGTCACTTCATGGTCTGCAGGTAGGCGATGATCGCCTTGCGCGTCGCCGCGTCGTGAACGTCCCAGAACATGTCCGTGCCCCGCGCGAACGCCTGGGAGTTGCTCAGGTAGGCATCGAGACGGCCGGGACTCCAGCGCCCGCGCACGGCCTTCAGCCCGGGGGAGTAGTCGAAGTCGGGCAGGATGGCGATCCGGCGCCAGATCACCCCGTTCAGCGAGGGCCCGGCGTGCGTACTGGCCCCGTTCAGGCTGTGACAGGACAGGCATTGGCGCTCGTAAAGCTCCTTGCCGGTGGCGGCCATGGATGGGCCGGCCGCCAGCCCGAGGCCAAGGGCCAAAAGAGCGGCGCCGGCGCGATGTTTCACGGACAAGCTTCCACCCCCTGGGCGAACCTCCCTTCTCGCCCATGCGAGGAGGGAGGTCACGTCGCCCTCAGTGCACCGCGACCTTGCCGATCTCCAGCCTGTCGCTGCCGCCGGTGACCTGGATGGCTGAGCCGTCCTCGATCTCGCCGGCCAGCAGCTTCTTGGCGATGGGGTCGACCAGTTCCTTCTGGATCACGCGCTTCAAGGGGCGGGCGCCGTAGACGGGATCGTAGCCGCGCTCGGCCAGCCAGTGCAGGGCGCCGTCGTCGATGGCGATCGCCATGCGACGGTCGGCCAGCAGCTTCTCCACCCGCTGCAGCTGGATGCGGACGATGGAGTCCATCTGCTCGCGGCCCAGCCGGTGGAACAACACGATCTCGTCGATCCGGTTCAGGAACTCGGGCCGGAAGTGCTTGCGCACCGAGTCCATGACCAGCGGGCGCACCGCCTCCACCGTACTCACCTCGCCGCCAACGCCCAGGTTCGACAGGTACTCCGAGCCCAGGTTCGAGGTCATGATGATCAGGGTGTTGCGGAAGTCGACGGTGCGACCCTGCCCGTCGGTGAGTCGGCCGTCGTCCAGCACCTGCAGCAGCACGTTGAACACGTCGGCGTGGGCCTTCTCGACCTCGTCGAACAGCACCACCTGATAGGGCCGCCGGCGCACCGCCTCGGTCAGAGAGCCGCCCTCGTCGTAGCCGACGTAACCCGGAGGCGCGCCGATCATGCGGCTGACCGAGTGCTTCTCCATGTACTCGCTCATGTCCATCCGGGTGATGGCCGCCTCGTCGTCGAACAGCAGCGCGGCCAGCGCCTTGGTCAGCTCGGTCTTGCCGACGCCGGTGGGGCCCAGGAACAGGAAGGAGCCGATCGGCTTGTTGGGGTCGTTGAGGCCGGCCCGGGCGCGGCGGACCGCGTCGGAGACGGCGGTGAGCGCCTCGTCCTGGCCGACAACCCGCTTGCGCAGCTCGTCCTCCATGCGCAGCAGCTTCTCGCGCTCGCCCTCCAGCATCTTCTCGACCGGCACGCCGGTCCAGCGGGAGACCACCGCCGCGATCTGCTCGGCGTCGACCACCTCGGGGGTGAGGCTGTCCTTGTCCTCGGTCTCTTCGGCGGCCAGGCGCTTCTCCAGGCCGGGGACTTCGCCATAGGCGATCTCGGAGGCCCGCTGCAGGTCGCCGCGGCGCTGGGCGGCGGCGAGTTCGGCGCGCAGGCGGTCCAGGGCCTCGCGAGTCTGGGCGGCCTGGCCGACCTTCTCCTTCTCGGCCCGCCAGCGGGCCGTCATTTCGGCGGACTTGCCTTCCAGGTCGTCGAGCTCGTCCTCCAGCTTTTCCAACCGTTGCTTCGAGGCCTGGTCGGTCTCCCTGGTGAGGGCGGCCTGCTCGATCTTCAGCTGCATGATGCGCCGGTCGATCTCGTCCAGCTCCTCGGGCTTGGAGTCGACGGCCATCCGCACGCGGCTGCAGGCTTCGTCGACCAGGTCGATGGCCTTGTCCGGCAGGAAGCGGTCGGCGATGTAGCGGTTGGAGAGGGTGGCGGCGGCGACGATGGCGCTGTCGGAGATGCGCACCCCGTGGTGCACCTCGTACTTCTCCTTCAGGCCGCGGAGGATCGAGACGGTGTCCTCCACCGTCGGCTCGCCCACGAACACCGGCTGGAACCGGCGGGCCAGGGCGGCGTCCTTCTCGACGTTCTTGCGGTACTCATCGAGGGTGGTGGCGCCGACGCAGTGCAGTTCGCCGCGGGCCAGGGCCGGCTTCAGCAGGTTGGAGGCGTCCATGGCGCCTTCGGACTTCCCGGCGCCCACCAGGGTGTGCATCTCGTCGATGAAGAGGATGATCGAGCCCTCGGCCGCGGTCACCTCGTTCAGCACCGCCTTCAGCCGCTCCTCGAACTCGCCGCGATACTTCGCGCCGGCGATCAGCGAGCCCATGTCCAGGGCCATCAGCTTCTTGTCCTTCAGGGACTCGGGCACGTCGCCGTTGACGATGCGCAGGGCGAGCCCCTCGACGATGGCGGTCTTGCCGACGCCCGGCTCGCCGATCAGGACGGGATTGTTCTTGGTGCGGCGCGCCAGCACCTGGATGGTGCGGCGGATCTCCTCGTCACGGCCGATCACCGGGTCGAGCTTCTGGTCGCGGGCGGCCTGGGTCAGGTCGCGGGCGTAGCGCTTGAGGGCGTCGTAGCCCTCCTCGGCGTTGGCGCTGTCGGCGGTGCGGCCCTTGCGGACGCCTTGCGCGGCCGCATCCAGGCCCTCGGCCGAGACGCCGGCGGACTTGAGCGCCTTGGCCGCCTCGCCGCCTTCGCGGGCAAGCGCAATCAACAGCCGTTCGGTGGTGACGAAAGCGTCGCCGGCTTTCTTCGCATCCTCTTCGGCCTTGGCGAACACGGAGGCCGTCTCGGGCTTCATGTAGAGCTGGCCCGAGCCGCCCTCGACCTTGGGCAGCTTGGCAAGCGCCGCCTCGACGGCGGTGTCGGCGGCGTCGGGCCGCCCGCCGGCGCTCTGGATCAGGGCGCGGCTGAGGCCGTCCTTCTCCTCGAGCAGCACCTTCAGCAAGTGCTCGGGCGCGAGCTGCTGATGCCGGCGTGCGAGCGCCAGGGACTGGGCGGACTGGATCGCCTGCTTGGCGCGGTCGGAATAGAGATCGATGTTCATGTCATCCCCTCGAATAGGCGGATTGGCGCGGGATGCCTTGATCAAGCGCAAACCGCTGAGCCCGATGTAGTGTTGCAACAGGGCCACACAAGAGCGGAAAGCCCGTCTTTTCCAGGCGCGGAGAAAGCGCTGCCCTCGCCTGACCGCGAGCGAAACGAGCGGTTCAGGGGCCCTTCAGCTTCGCGGGCGCACAATCATGGTCAACGTGGCGAAAAGGTCACGAAACCCGGCGGGCGAATCCCGCGTTGCACACCATATCAGGTAAGGGAAAGGAGGCTGGGGCCGTGTCGAAGAAGAGACCGAAGGGCGTATTGGGCCTTGGGTGGGCTTGCTTCGAGAGCGCCGCGACCGGCCGCACCGAGCACGTCCCCACCGCCCTCGACTATCCGGAAACCGTGGTGCGTCGCACCACCTTCACCGCCGGCGGCGGCCTCGGCTGGCGCATCTCGGCGCTGGTGACGCCGCGCGACACGCCGGCGGCGCTGAAGATCGTCGTGGTCCCTGGCGCGCCCTGCTGGGCCGAATACTGGTCGCCGGTGATGGCCGCCCTGCCCCAGGACCGCGAGATGGTGGTCGTCGACCGCCCCGGGTTCGCGGCCAGCGAGCCGGCGGCGTGCGTGCCCGACATCCGGGTGCAGGCGCGGGCGCTGGCGCCGTTGCTGCAGGCCGCCCCCGGGCAGAAGATCCTGCTGGTGGGCCAGTCCTACGGCGCGGCGATCGCGACGGTGATGGCGGCCCAGAACCCGCGCTCGCTGGCGGGCGTGGTGCTGCTGTCGAGCTTCCTCGGCCAGCTCGGCCCGACCGCCCGGTGGCTGGTGGGATCGGGCTCGAAGATCCTCAGCCTGATCCCGCGCGACCTGCGCAATGCGATCCAGGAAGTGTCCGGCCAGGCCGGACAGCTGGCGCACATGCGCGCCGCGCTGAAGCGGCTGCGGGTGCCGGTGCATGTGGTGCATGGCGACGCCGACGACTTCGCGCCGATCGAGCTGGCCGAGCAACTGACGAAGGAGCTGCGGACCGCGCGCTTCCTGAAGGTGCCGGGCGCCAACCACTTCATGAACGACGGGCCAGCCGAACTGTTGCTGGAGGTGCTGGACGGCTGCATCCCGGCGGCCAAGCCGGCGCCGGCGCTGCAGTGGCCGGTGTGGGCGAAGATCAACTGGCGCAAGCTGCTGCCGGTGTTCCACGGCGAGGGCCAGGCGGCGTAGGCCTGCGTGCTTCGAGACGCGCCCTACGGGCGCTCCAGCATGACGAGATTTTTGCGACCCGACCGATATTCGTCATCCTGAGGAGGCCGCGCCAGCGGCCCGTCTCGAAGACGCAGCGTGCGGCTGCCGCGATCTCTCAGTCTTCCTCGACCGAGGCCGGCGCAGCTGCTTCGGTGGCCTCGAACGCGCGGGGGGCGGCGCGGCGGCGGCGCGGCGGCCGGCGGGCTTCGGGCGCCGGCTCCTCCGGCTCCGGGGCGCGGGCCGGCTGCAGGAAGGCCGGGGCGTGGCTGACACCGCCGTCCTCGCTGCGCAGCAGACTGCCACGGGGTTCTTCCGGCGGCGGGGGCGCAGACGCGGCGACGGGAAGCGGCGTGGCGCGCGGTTCGACCACGCCCAGCGGATCGCGGTCGCCGCGGAACGGGCGATCCTCGCGGCGCGGACGGTCTTCGCGGGGACGGTCTTCGCGCGGGCGGTCGTCGCGAGCGCGATCCTCCCGCGGGCGGTCGTCCCGCGGGCGGTCCTCCCGGGGACGGTCGTCCCTGGGCCGGTCGTCGCGCGGGCGGTCGTTCTGGAAGCGGTTCTGGCGGTCGCCCTGGAAGCGGTCCTCGCGGGGACGGTCGTCGCGGCGGAAATCGTCCCGCTGACGGTCGTCCCGGGGCCGATCATCGCGCTGACGGAAGTCGTCGCGCGGACGGTCGTCCCGCTGGCGGAACTCCTGCCGGTCGTCACGGGGGCGTTCCTCGCGCGGCTGCTGGTCGCGCTGGCGATCGTCGCGGTTCCAGGACCGGTTGTCGTCACGGCGGGGGCCATCGCCGCCATCCGCGTCGCCGGACTCGGCCTCGCCGCCCTCGGCGGTCTGACCTTCATCTTCGAAGTCGATGTCGTAGCCGTTGGTGAACTGGTCGCGGCCGATGATCTCACCGACCGGGCGCGTGGGCTGCATCGCGCGCAGGACGCGGAAGTAATGCTCCGCATGCTGCAGGTAACTCTCGGCCAGGACGCGGTCCCCGGCCGACGTCGCGTCGCGCGCGAGCTGCTGGTACTTCTCGTAGATGTGCTGGGCCGCGCCGCGCACCTTGACGCCATCGGGGCCGTTGGAATCGAACGCACGATTGGCGTTCTGCTGTGGTTTGCCGCCGCCTCCCCCGCCACCGCGATTGCGGTTGCGCTGACGCTTCATCCCCTTAAAATCTCTCATGTTTTGTCCGACCTGTTCGGATCGCCGTGGCCCGCGGAACGCATCCCGTGGCGGGTCTGGCGGCTGTCTGGAGGAAGCGGGCGATGCTGCCCGATGGAGTGTCCGAAAACGCCTAAGGTTCCTGTCTCCAGCCGGGGCTTCAGCGCGCTTTCGCGAAGCTTTCGCCCGCCGCGCCTGCCGGCGTGGTCCCTGCGCCGGTCGGAATAGACCAGCGCCTCAACCTGCAACACCGACGGTTCTAGGAGGAGACTTCAACTGATCTAACGATTCGAATGCGGATTTCCAAGGGGTTTCTTGGCGCCGGTCACCACGCGCTCGCGCAAAGCCAGGTCCTGCCGGATCGCCAGGCCTTCCGCTCCGGCGTCCTCGAACAGGGTTTTCACCGCCTCGCCCTGCCCCGGACCGATCTCCACGGCGAAAAGGCCGCCCGGCTTCAGCACCCGCAGGGCCTCGGGCGCGATCTCGCGGTAGGCCGCCAGGCCGTCCGGACCGCCGTCCAGCGCCAGGCGCGGCTCATGGTCGCGGACCTCCGGCGCCAGCCCCTCGATGTCGCCCGTGGGGATGTAGGGCGGGTTGGAGACCACCAGGTCGAAGCTCTCGTCCGCCAGTGCGGCGTTCCAGCCGGCGCGCAGGAAGGCGGCGCGGCCCGCCAAGCCCAGGTTGGCGGCGTTGTCACGGGCGACCGCCAGCGCCGCCTCGGAGACGTCGACGCCCAGCCCCCGGGCCGCCGGGCGCTCGGCCAGGATCGCCAGCAGCAGCGCGCCGGAGCCGACGCCGAGGTCGAGGATGCTGAAGGCGCGTTCCTTCGTGTATTCGGCGAACACGAAGTCGAGCAGGGACTCGGTCTCGGGGCGCGGCGTCAGCACATCGCCGGTGACCTTGAGCACGATGGTCCAGAAGGCGCGGCGGCCGAGGATCTGGCTGACCGGCTCGCGCCGCTCGCGCCGAGCCAGGAAGCCCTCCAGCCGCTCCGCCGCGGCCTTGTCCAGCATGCGGTGGGGATCGGTGAGGATGTCGGTGCGCGTGACCTCGGCGGCCGCCTCCAGCATCAGCCGCGCATCGATGGCGGGGCTGTCGATGCCGGCCGCTTCCAGGCGACGGCGGGCGGCGGTCCAGGCGGAGACGAGTGTGGGGGCGTCAGGCACGAACGCGCTCCCCTCCCCCTCGAGGGGAGGGGCAGGCTGGAGCTGGCGCACACACTTTGAACACCGGCTAAGCCCGCACGCCGCGGAAGGGCGTGGCGCCCACGCTCGGCCCCCCGGAGACCGAGCCTTCCATCACGTCGCCGGCGACGGTGACGTCGAAGTCGAGGGTGATCGGGAACGGCAGGGCGATCTTCGAGGTCCAGATCAGGCGGTCGCCGTGGACCTGGCCGGTCACCAGGTGCGAGCCGTAGCGGCCGGCGTATTCGCCGGTGAAGCCACCGCCCTCGGTGTGGATGGTCAGGCGGCCCTCCTGCACCCCCAGCGGCGCGTGCACCGTGGTCTTCCAGACGCCATCGGCCGACATGGGAGGGCTATTCGGCGGCGGCCAGGGTCTGGCGCTGGGCCGCTTCGATCTCCGCCGCCCTCGCTTCCACCAGTCCGACGATGTGGTCGACCATGCCGTCGTTGCTCAGCTTGTGGTCGATCTTCCCGGCCAGATAGACCATGCCCGAGCCCTTGCCGCCGCCGGTGAAGCCGACGTCGGTCAGCAGGGCCTCGCCCGGGCCATTCACCACGCAGCCGATGATCGACAGGCTCATCGAGGTGGAGATGTGGGCGAGCCGCTCCTCCAGCTGTGACACCGTGTCGATGACGTTGAAGCCCTGCCGGGCGCAGGACGGGCAGGCGATGATGTTGACGCCGCGGTGGCGCAGCCCGAGCGACTTCAGGATGTCGAAGCCAGCCTTGATCTCCTCCACCGGGTCGGCGGCCAGGGAGACACGGATCGTGTCGCCGATGCCGGCCCAGAGCAGGTTGCCCATGCCGATGGCCGACTTGATCGTGCCGGTGCGCAGGCCGCCGGCCTCGGTGACGCCCACGTGCAGCGGGCAGTCGACGGCCTCGGCCAGCTGCTGGTAGGCCGCCACCGCCAGGAACGGGTCGGAGGCCTTCACGCTGATCTTGAACTCGTGGAAGTCGTGGTCCTGCAGGATCTTGGCGTGGTCGAGGGCGCTCTCGACCATCGCGTCCGGGCAGGGCTCGCCGTACTTCTCCAGCAGGTGCGGCTCCAGCGAGCCGGCGTTGACGCCGATCCGCATCGAGCAGCCGTGGTCGCGGGCGGCGTTGATCACCTCACGCACCCGGGCCGGAGAGCCGATGTTGCCGGGATTGATGCGCAGGCAGGCCGCGCCGGCCTTGGCCGCCTCGATGCCGCGTTTGTAGTGGAAGTGGATGTCGGCCACGATCGGCACCTTGGCCGCCTTGACGATCGCCGGCATCGCCGCGGTCGAGGCCTCGTCGGGGCAGGACACCCGCACGATGTCGGCGCCCGCCTCTTCCAGCTGACGGATCTGATCGATCGTCGCCGCCGCATCGGCGGTCAGCGTGTTGGTCATCGACTGGACGCTGATCGGGGCGTCGCCGCCGACGGCGACGCTGCCCACATGAATCTGGCGACTCTTGCGGCGCTGGATCATCCGCCAGGGGCGGATCCGGGTGTGATCTTCAATGGTCATGGCGCAGTGCAGAATAGGGGCAAACGCGCCGCGTCGCCAGTGCGGCGGATGGCGCTAGGCAAGGTGGGCCACCAGGTCCGCCGCAAACAGCGAGAGCGAATCGTCCCGGGCGCCCATGACCACGATGCGGTCGCCGGGGCGCGCGAGGGCCAGCAGGCGCTGGCCGCAGGCCGCGCGGTCGACCAGGGCCTCGGCCTGGCGGCCGCGGGCGGCGATGGCGCTCGCGACCTGGGCGCTGCCCACGGAGCGGTCGGCCGTGCCGCCGAAATAGACCGGCTCGGGCATCAGCAGCACGTCGCCCTGAGCCATGTGAGTCGCGAAGGCGTCGGCGAGGGCCTCGCCCATCAGCTTCAGCGGGCCGTAGCCGTGCGGCTGGAACATCACCAGCAGGCGGCCAGGGAAGGCATGCAGGGTGTCGAGGGTGGCGGCGATCTTGTCGGGGTTGTGGGCGAAATCGTCGATCACGGTGACGCCGCCGGCCTCGCCGGTGACCTCAAGGCGGCGACGCACGCCGGCGTAGCTGGCGAGGGCGGCCGCCGCCTCGGCCAGGGGAACGCCGACCGCGCCGGTCGCGCCGATCGCGGCCAGGGCGTTGGCCGCGTTGTGCCGGCCGGGCGCCGGCAGCCGCACCTCGGCCGCCTCGCCCGAACGGGACGTGACCCGGAAGCTGATCGCCGCCGGCGCCAGGGTGGGCGGGCCGGCGACCAGGTCGGCGGCATGTGCGCCGAGGCTGAAGGTGACCCGCCTGGCCGGGTCGAGTGCGGCGGCCAGGGTGGCGGTGTCGGCGTTATCGAGGTTGATGACGGTCGTCCCCGCCCGTTCCGCGAAGCCGGCGAACAGGCTGCGCAGCTCGTCCATCGGCTTGTGGTCGAGGGCGATGTTGTTCACCACCGCCACAGTCGGCCGGTAGAGGGCGATGGAGCCGTCGCTCTCGTCCACCTCGCTGACGAACACCGGGCCGCGGCCGACCCGGGCGCTGGCGAACGGCATGTCGGGGGTGATGAAGTTCTTCATCTCCGCGCCATTGACGATGGTGGGGTCGCGGCCGGCGGCGGTCAGGATCCAGCCGATCATCGAGGTGGTGGTGGACTTGCCGCTGGTGCCGCCGACCCCGATGCTGATCGGGGCGGCGTTGAAGAGCTCGGCCAGCAGCTGGGCGCGGGTGACGATCGGGGCGCCCACCTTGCGCGCGGCGATCACGTCGGGGATGGTTTCCTCGACCGCGGCGGAGACCACCAGGGTCTGGTCGGGACCGGTGACGCCCGAGCCGTCCTGCGGGTGCAGGCCGACGCCCTGGGCGCGCAGGAAGTCGAAGCGGGCGGCGTTGCGGCCCTGGTCGAGGGCCCGGTCCGACCCGTCGACGCGACCGCCGCGGGCCTGGACGATCAGGGCCAGAGGCGTCATGCCGCTGCCCCCCACGCCGCAGAAGAAGTAGGATCGACCGGGAATCATCCCTGAGAACCTAGCGCGGCTCAAACCACCGTGGGTACTGATATCGCCGTCGTCGCCCCCTCGGGGCGGATGTCGCCCGAGGCGGCGGACCGCGTCCGGAAGATCGTCGCCGCGCATTACCCGGGCGGCGACGTGCGGATCACGTTCCATCCGCAGTGCCTGGCCCGGTCGGGGCACTTCGCCGGTGATGACGAGACGCGCGCCGCAGCCTTCGTGGAGGTCGCCAACGACCCGCGCTACGACGCCGTGTGGTTCGCCCGGGGCGGCTACGGGGCGTATCGGATGACCGAGCTGGCGCTGCCGCGGCTGGACGAGGCGGCGCGCCGCAAGACCTATCTGGGCTACAGCGACGGCGGAGCTCTGCTGGCCGGGCTGTGGGCGCGCGGGATCGGCGCGCCAGCGCACGGTCCGTTGATCCAGGACGCCCTGCGGCCCGGCGGCGAAGCGGCGATCCTGCGGGCGCTGGCCTGGCTGACGAAACGGGATCCGGCAACGCTGGAACCAAGCCTGGCGCCAGGCGTCAGGGCCGCGGCGTTCAACCTGACGATCCTGAGTTCGCTCGTGGGCACGCCGCTGCAGCCCGACCTCGACGGCTGCGTGCTGATGCTGGAAGAAGTGTCCGAGGCGATGTACCGGATCGACCGGATGCTGGGCCATGTGACCAGCAACGAGGGGGTGCGCCGAGTGGCGGGGCTGCGGCTCGGGCGGTGCAGCGACATCACGCCGAACGACCCGGACTTCGGCCTGACCGAGTCCCAGGTGGCGCAATACTGGTGTGCGCGGTCGGCCATACCCTGGCTGGGGCGCGCCGACATCGGACACGACGCGCAGAACCGGATCGTGCCGTTCGGGGCCGCAAGTTAACGCGAGCTATGGCCGCCGGCAGGGCCTATAGTGGATGCGTCGGCCGGTTTGACGCGGTTTCCGCGACCTGGCCGGCGCGAAAGGACGTTATGTCCAGACTGATCCAACCCACGACAACCCCCAGCAAGCGCCTGAACGATCCGCGGTCCACTGGGTCGGCGCCGGCGCTGCGCACGCCCGACATATTGGCGCTGCGGGGGACGCTGAAACGTCGGCCGTGAGCGTCGATCGCAGAGGCGCGGCATGACCGACATCGAGGCGCACGGCATCGCGCGTGAGAACGACTACCTGAAGCGGCGATGCGCTCAGCTGCAGCGGGACGTCGGCGACCTGCAGTGCCAGGTGTTGCGTATGCAGCAGCAACTGGAGCGGATGAGCGCGTTCGGCGCAGCTCAGCGCGCCGAGCCGCTGATTGGAGGATAGCGCGTGCAGCTTCCCACGACCCAGCTCGACGCGCTTCGGAATCTGGCCCGCAAGAAGGCGGGCGCCGCAGTCGAATGGATATCGATCGCCGAAGCGCGCGAGCTGACGGTGCTGGGCCTGGCCGCCCGCACGCGCAACGGCTGGCGGATCACATCCGCGGGCGAGGCGATGCTTGGACTGGAACGGCCTGCCGGCAGGCCGGACGACAACGTCGTCCCATTCCACTCGCACCCCCGGTGAGTCAGGGCGCGGACGGGGCGAGGGAGACACGATGAGATTGGTGGAATTATCCGCCGCCAAGGGCGGCGCGGTCTGGGTCAACCCCGACCTTGTGATCTATGTCGGCGCCGCGGAAACCGCGAGCGCCAGCGGGAGCAGCATGTACGGCGGCAACAATGTCCGCAACGCCACGCGCCTGTTCTTCAGCCAGGGGCCGGGACTCGACGTCAAGGAAAACGTCGCGGACGTGGTCGCGCGCCTCACCGAGGGCGCGGCAGCGCAAGGCGCCTAGAGCGGATGGGGTTTTGAGTGAATCGGCGGATTCCCAAATCAGCTGAGGTCTGATTCAAACTGGCTGCTGGGCGAGGAGGCCAGCGGGCATGACCAGACCCTATTCGATGGATCTTCGC
>Ga0105240_10003137_pt1 | contig 26028 bp, 18 predicted proteins | sample KBSC54metaG_FD_80426 | JGI IMG/M metagenome (GOLD analysis project Ga0105240, IMG submission 80426) | Corn rhizosphere microbial communities from Kellogg Biological Station, Michigan, USA - KBS C5-4 metaG | ecosystem: Host-associated > Plants > Roots > Rhizosphere > Soil | place: Michigan, USA...
CGGAAGAGTGAAAGTCCCGTCAGCCGCCGCGCCTTCATGAAATTTGTCGGCCTCACTGGCGGCAGCGCCTTGATGTACGACACCATGGTGGCGATGGGATATGCCGGGACCTCGGATTTCAAAGGGCCCATCAAGCTTTCCGGCGATGCGAAAGGCGCTTCGGTGTTGATCCTGGGCGCGGGCCTTGCCGGAATGACCGCGGCCTATGAACTGCGCAAGGCCGGGTACAAAGTGCAGCTTCTGGAATATAACGACCGCCCCGGCGGCCGGAACTGGTCGCTCTATGGCGGTGACAATTACACTGATATCGGCGGCGTGACCCAGAAGGTGCAGTTCGCGCCCGGTCTTTATTTCAATCCCGGTCCCTGGCGCCTGCCGCATCATCACCGCGGCATTCTCTATTACTGCAAACTGCTGAATGTGGCGTTGGAAACCTTCACCATGACCAACTACAACGCCTATATCCATTCGACCAAAGCCTTTGGCGGCAAACCGCTCCGCCGGCGTGAAGTCGACATGGATTTCAGCGGCTATGTCGCAGAACTTCTGGCGAAAGCCACCAGTCAAAATCAGCTGAGCGGCGCGCTTTCGAAAGACGAGAAGGATGGCCTTCTGCAGATCCTGCGTTCCTGGGGCGCATTGGATAAGAACTATGAGTATCGCAAAGGGCCGTTCGTCAGCTATCAGCGTGGCTATGCCGTCGAGCCCGGCGGCGGGCTCATGCCGTCGCCGGTCGATTCCGATCCCCTGCCGATGAAGCAGCTCTTCACATCCAATATGTGGGCCTTCTTCGAGGGGCGCTCCTACGATTATCAGACTCAGTTATTCGAGCCCGTCGGCGGCATGGGCACGATTGGCAAGGCGTTCGGCAAAGCGTTGACCGGTCTGATCAAATACAATTGCAAAGTCACCGACATCAAACAGGACGGCAAGGGCGTGGTCGCCACCTATGTCGATTCCAAAAAAGGCGGCGCACCACAGACAGCGCGAGGCGATTGGTGCATCTGCACCATCCCGGCTTCGGTCTTAAGTCAGATTCCCGTGAATGTGGCCGCGCCCATGCGCAACGCCATCAATTCGCTCTCTTACGAATCGTCTTTCAAAGTCGGTCTGCAATTCAAGCGCCGCTTCTGGGAAGAGGACGATGATATCTATGGCGGCATCAGCTACACCGATCAGCCGATCACCAATATCAGCTATCCATCAACTGGCTTTTTCAAAGACGGCCCCGCTGTTCTGTTGGGCGGCTATGGCTATGGCAACTCTCTCGCCGATTTCAGCTTCGCCGCACTGCCGCCGGATCAGCAGGTGAGATCTGCGGTCGAGCAGGGCGCCAGGATCCATCCTCAATACAAGAAGGAGTTCATGAACGGCGTCGCGGTTGCCTGGCACAAAGTTCCGTTCACTTTGGGGTGTGCCGGCAGTTGGACGGAAGAGGGCCGCGCGAAGCATTATGAGAATATGTGTGCCATCGACGGTCGCATCGTGTTGGCGGGAGAGCATTGCTCGCAATTGCCCGCGTGGCAGGAAGGCGCCGTGCTGTCCGCGCTGGATGCGATCAGCCGGCTGCATAAAAGGGTGCTCACTAGCTGAGATTAATTATACGTCTTTAGTATTATTCTTATACGCTATACCACAGAAAAATTCCGCAGCTGCGAAAGCTATATCGCTAAAGTCCGACTATATTAAGGACGTTATACGACCTGTTGCATACCTGCACCTGTGATCGGCTAATAAGCTTCCACAGTTCGAATTAGGCCGCTCACTGCTTTTTCTGTTTGTCACAGATGGGCTAGGTTCGCACCACAGCTCTGCGATTTTCGCGTGGGCCCAAATAGGGTCTGCGTACCAATTAAAAATAAAGGGGAATCACATGCACACACTGAACTTGAAGCGTACCCTGCTGCTTGGAAGCTCGGTTGCAGCCTTTGCCTTATCAACCGCGTCAGCAATGGCACAGAACAATAATAATGCCCAAGAAACCGTAATCGTGACCGGAACGCGCGTGCAGGGCATGACGGCCGCCGACTCGGCCGCGCCCATCACTGTGCTGGGAAATGACGCCCTGACCAAAGGCACCGGCACGACTGATTTGCGCCAGGCTCTGGGCCAGACCATTCCTTCCTTCACCGCGCAGCAATTCGGCGGCGACACCGCCAACCTGGGGCTGTCTGCCGCGCTTCGCGGTCTTTCGCCCAACGACACTCTGGTCCTGGTGAACGGCAAGCGCCGCCACTATACCGCTAACCTGCATGTCGACTCAGGCGACTTCGCGTCAGGCAGTTCGGGCCCTGACATTTCGCTCATCCCCGAAGCGGCGATCGATCATGTCGAAGTGCTGCTGGACGGCGCCGCTGCCCAATATGGCACCGACGCCATTGCCGGCGTGGTCAACATAATCTTGAAGAAGAAATCATCGGGCGGCCAGGTCAGCGGCACGGTCGGTCAATATTACAATGGCGGCAAAGGCGAGAACGGCGACAGCTATGACATGTCCCTCAACCTGGGCATGCCGCTGTTCGACAAGGGCTTCGTAAACGTCACGATTCAAAAGAACTTCTCGAATTTTACGCACCAAGGTGGTTGTGACGTTCGCGTCTGTAACGGGCCGGATGGCAGCCTGATCACCGATCCCGCCACCCTTGGCTTCCCGCTTTCGGTCGCCCAAGCGATGGTCGATTACCCGCGCATCAACCCGATCGCCGGCGCCCGCCCGCAGCAGCAAGTCACCCAGGCTGCGCTCAATGCCGGTTACGACTTTACCGACACCTTCAGCGTTTATGGCTTCGGCACTTATTCGCATCGGGTCGGCAAGGGCTTCGAGAACGTGCGTATGCCGAACAAGGTTCTTGCAAATGCCGGAACCAGCCAACCCTGTTCGGCCACCAATCCGAACGGCTATTCGACGGGCTTCGATACCGCGACCGGTAGCGCGACTTGCAACTCCGGTGCAGCGATCGCTGGCTCGACACCTCCCGGCACTGCGGGTGCTGGCTTGAATGCCAGAGGCCAGATCATCTTTACCTCCAGCAACGTCGGCAACTACACCGACCCAGGCGAGCTGATCCCGGCACCGGAAGGCTTCCGGCCTTATGAAGGCGTGAAGGAAGATGATTTTCAGTATAACATTGGTACGAAGTTCAATGTGCTGGGTTGGGACACGAATATCGATATCGGCTACGGCAAGGATATCGACAATATCTACACCAACAATTCGCTGAACCGTTCGCTGTTCATCGACACTCACACCTCGCCGACCAATTTCTATGACGGCACCTTCACGGCCAGCCAGCTCACCGGCACCATCGACGCCACGCATGCCTTTAATGTCGGCATGGCGTCGCCGTTGACGGTTGCGGTCGGCGTGGAAGCGCGCGAAGACCTGTACGGAATCTCGGCAGGCGACGCGTCCGCGCAGTACAAGGAAGGCGGCAACTCTTTCCCTGGCTTCCTGGATTCGGATGCCGGTACCCACAGCCGCAAGAACTATGCCGGCTATATCGATCTCGCCATCGCCCCGATCGAGGCCTTGCAGCTCGATCTCGCCGGACGCGCCGAACATTACACCGATTTCGGCGACACCCAGATTGGCAAGATCACGGCGCGTTATGACTTCAGTCCGGCAATCGCCATCCGCGGCACCATCTCCACCGGGTTTCGCGCGCCGACGATCTCGGAGGAATTCTATACCGCCAGTAACGTGTCTCCGACATCGGTTACTATTCAGCTGCCTGCCGACTCGGCAGCGGCCAAGATTTTGGGCCTTCAGAATCTGAGGCCCGAAGTTTCGACTAGCTACAGCGCCGGTATTGTGGCCCATCCGCTCGAAGACCTGTCGGTCACGATCGACGCTTACAGCACCACCGTCGGCAATCGCATCGTGCCGGGCGGCACGGTGCTGAGCGTTGGTCCTCCGGGCTCGGTCACCTCGCCGCTGGTGAATGTGGCGATCGCCGCGACTGGCAGGATCACCGATCCGACCGTGACTCAGATTGGCGCCACCGCGTTCGTGAACGGTCTCAACACCCTCACCCAGGGTGTCGATTTTACGATTAATTACCCGACCGACTTCGGCGATTATGGCCTGGTCGATTGGACTTTAGCGGGCAACTACAACTCAACGGCGTTGTCGCGCGTGGCCCCGACACCGGCGGTGTTCGGCGGTACGGGCGTGGAACTCTTCCAGCCCAACACGCTGTTCAACTTCGTGCACAGCGCGCCGGCGGAAAAAGTTGCCCTGACGGCTAACTGGACACTGGATGAGTTCGGCATCACTTTCCGCGAGACCTATTGGGGCCCGCAGAAGAACCTCACCACCCCGACCGGCAGTGCGCCCTTCTATAACAATTCTCAGGCGGGCGTCGGCTTAACCGACATCGAGGCTCGGTATAACATCACCGAGCAATTGCAATTAGCTGTGGGCGGAAACAATATCTTCAGCATTCACGGAGACACCGTCCTCTGGGCGCCAAACGCATTTGGTCCTGGCGCCGGCTTCCCCGCGGATGGTGGTTTGATCATCAATGCGCCCGTGGGTACCTCATTCGACCCGAATGGCGGTTATTACTACGCACGCGTCTCCTTCAATTTCTAAGGTTTAATTCTAAAGATAACCCGCCCACCTCTTGATTGAGATGGGCGGGTTTTTCTTTGCCGTGGCGGGCGATATCCGGCGAAAGCGCGCTCCTGCGCTATGTGTTTGGCGTAAACGCCATTTTCCGGATAAAGTGTCCCCAATAACAAAGTCGGGGGGACGGGTGATGGAAACGACGCGCAGGGAAGCAATTGGCCTGATCGGTGGTGCGGCCACAGCAGCGATGGCGGGTCCAGCCTTGGCACAAGGCGCGCACAATCTGGGCAGCAAGGCCAAGACCATGTTTTGGGTAGCGAGCTGCACGCCTTGCGACAAGAACCTGAAATTCGATCCGGGCGCGTTCAAGGATGTGCTTGCCTGGTTCAAGCACAATGGCGCCGACGGTGTCGTCGTCCTGGGCACCACCGGTGAATATCCGTCCTTCGGCACCGAAGAGCGCAAACAAGTGATGGACGTAGCCGGCAAGAACAAGAACGGCCTCAACATCATTTGCAGTTCGGGCACCTCGAACTTCACCGAGACTATCGAATTGTCGAAACACGCCGCCGATCATGGCGCGGAAGGGCTGCTGGTGATTCCGCCCTTCTATTACAAGAACCCGCCGCTGGCGGGTCTGATCCGGTATTATTCGCTATTGTTTGACGCGGTGCCGCAGAGTTTGGCGGTCAATCTCTACCATATCCCCTCCATGAGCGCGGTGCCGATCTCGACCGATCTGTTGAAGGCGCTCAAGCACTATCCCAACCTGGCAGGGATCAAGGATTCCGAAGAGGACATGCCGGAATATAAGGAGTTCGTGAAGAACTTCCCCGATCTCAATATGCGCACCGGCACCGACACCAAGCTCGAATTTGCCCTTTCCAAGGGCATGGGCGCCATTCTGGCGGAGGGCAATGTCTTTTGCCGTCAAATCGCAGATATCTTCGCGGCCTATCGCGCCGGAAAGGACATTCATGCGCCTTTCCAGAAATTCGAAGCGCAGCAAGCCTTGTTGCGCAAACTGGGGGGCGAAATCGATTCCTATGGCCCGATGAAATACGCGCTCGCCCAAGAAATGGGTGTGCCGCAATTCTATCAGCGGCCGCCCAATCTGGACGTGACGGAGGCGCAGAAAGCAGCGATCCGCAAAGGCCTCGCCCAGATCAAGGAAATGGGCTGAACGGCGCGATCGTGCCGGATTCTCCTGACCATTATTCGAGGGAAAAATATGCAAAAGAAAATTTTCGCGGGCCTGGCGCTTATCCTCCTGACAAGTTCGGCGCTGGCGCAAACCGGACAGAATGTCGATTGGCCGCTTTATCTGGGCGATGCGACGGGTAGCAAATTCAAGCCCATCGACCAGATCAACGCGTCGAACTTCTCCAAGCTCGAAGTCGCCTGGCGATTCAAGACCGACTATATGGGCAATCGTCCTGAATATAAGTTGGAAGGTACGCCGATCGAGGTTGGCGGCGTCGTCTATGCCACGGCCGGGTCGCGCCGCGCCGTGATGGCGCTCGATGCGGTGACGGGTGAGCTTCTCTGGGTGCATGGCGAGAAAGAAGGTGCACGCGGCGCCGCCGCGCCGCGGCAATTGTCGGGCAGGGGACCGGCTTATTGGACTGACGGCAGTGACGCGCGCATTTTCTATGTCACGCCCGGTTATCAACTGGTGGCACTGGATGCCAAAACAGGCATGCGGGTGCCATCTTTTGGCACCAACGGTGCGGTGGACCTGAAGGCAGATGACAGCCAGAAAATCGAACCGGACCTGACCACCGGCGAAATCGGCTGGCAGTCTGCCCCCACAGTGGCGGGGGACGTAGTGCTGGTGGGTTCGGCCTTCCGCGAAGGCTTTACGCCGACCAGTTTCAAGAACAACAAGGGCTCCGCACGCGGTTTCGATGTGCGCACGGGCAAACGGCTTTGGCAATTTCGCACCATTCCGCAGAAGGGCGAGCCCGGCGCTGAGACCTGGCTCAACAATTCCAATGTTACGGCCGGCAATACCGGTATCTGGACGGAGATGACCGCGGACGTGGGAGCGGGCTTGGCCTACCTCCCGGTCGAGCAACCGACGTCGGACTTTTATGGCGGCCATCGCCCCGGCAACGGACTCTACGGCAACAGTCTTGTCGCGGTGGATCTGAAAACCGGTAAGGTAAAATGGTATTTCCAGCTCATCCATCACGAGATCTGGGATTACGATCTCTCCTCGGCTCCATTGCTGATGGACATCACGGTCGGCGGCAAGCCGATCAAAGCCGTAGCGCTGCCCACCAAGATGGGCTACCTCTATGTCTTCGACCGCATTACCGGAAAACCGGTGTGGCCGATCCCAGAGAAAAAGGTGGAGAAGGGCAACGCCCCCGGCGAATGGTATTCGCCGACCCAGCCCATTCCAACACGTCCGGCCGCCTATGCGCGCACGGGCGTTTCCATAGACGATTTGATCGATTTCACGCCTGAGCTGCGCAAGAAAGCGATTGAGAATGTCAAGAATTACAAGCTAGGTCCCATGTATACGCCGCCAGTCGTCAGCCAACGGCCTGGGCCATTGTCGACATTGAGTCTCGGTCCGGCGAATGGCGGCACCAATTGGCCTGGCGGCTCTTTCAATCCGGAAAATCACACCGCGTATCTTTTCGCATGTAATTCCTGCCTGCAGCCGATGGGGCTGGTGCCGCCGCCGCCCGGCTTCTCCGATATTCGCTATGTCGAAGGTCAGGTGGGGCAGAAAATCGAGATGGTTTATGCAGCCGGCGCAGATGCCGGCGCCGACTCCGCGCCGGCGGTCAAGAAGCCGCCTCCGCCTCCGGCCAACGACAGCGACGATTTCGGCCTGACGGTTAGCGGTCTACCGCTGATCAAGCCGCCCTACGCGACTATCAGCGCGATCAATCTGGATCGTGGCGATATCATCTGGCAGGTGGCGCATGGCGAATCGCCCAACTTCATCCGCACCAATCCGGCGCTCAAGGGCCTCAACATTCCGCGTACTGGCCAGACCAGCTACAATATCGGAACGCTACTCACCAAGTCGCTGGTGATCGCGGGCGATGCCCAAGTGACCGTTACCCCGGATCATCCGCGGGGCGCGATGTTGCGTGCCTATGATCAAGCGACCGGTAAGGAAGTCGGTAATGTGCTGATGCCGGCAGGTCAGTCCGGCTCGCCGATGACCTATATGGTCAATGGTAAGCAATACATCATAGTGGCCGTTTCTGGCGGCAACTATTCCGGCGAATATATTTGCCTCACCCTGCCGGATAATGGGTGAGGAGCGTTGGCGTGACGCGCCATGAGCGGCCGGTGAACTTGCGAAAGCCACGAGCTTAAGCGAGCGGCCGGAAGAGAGCGGCGACTCTTTCGGCGCCGCCTCTCTCGCTTGGCGCGTGACCACTAAGCTGCTGCTAGCTCACGGGGCAAGGTTTTCTAGCTCGCTCCGTAGTAAGCGAGAAAAATTCTTATCCAAGCTATGTGTATGTGTTCGATTTAGTTTCGATCCGGCAATGGCATTGGATGATATCCAGTTGCGACTCGTATCGCCTGACAAAAAAAACGATACAGCTTGGCGCCGCTCCAGCAGCAATGTTAAAGGACGCGGCGAAGCAGGCTCGCGAGAGGGAGAATCCTGTTGCCGGAGTTGTAAGTCGCGCTGTACTGGCGAGGTTTCAATAAGCTGGGCTCAGTTCGACTAGAACCGGTTATGACCAATGAAGTGCGCGTTATCGCGAATCTGAATTTTCAATTGGCGGGTACTTCCCCGGTCGCAATCTTCATCACCAGACGGCGTTGCCGATCACGTCAGCCTTGCGCTTCTTGCTTTGGGCATCAATGAATGCTTTCGGTAGTCACGATCTTAGGCTTCGCGACAAAATAGCCATGACGCCGAATCTCTCTAAGGGCCATAGCCGTATCCAGACCAACCAATGGTTGCTTGGGGTCGAGTTGCACTTGGCGGAGGAAACGCCAAGGACCCTTGTCTCGCGGTAGGTTTTTACCTGATTGGCTCTCGGTTGCCCCGTAAAGATGCCCCGGAGCTTCGAACACGTAGACTTTCATCACGCTAGGGTAAGTCGGGCATAAGCTAAGTTCAATTATGTGAGAAGTATCAAACTGTAACAGTGCCTTATTTTCAGGGGCGACGCCGACGCTGCAGCTGTCGCCGTGCCACGAGGACAGGGTGAAAATGCGACAGTGATCCAGATGCTCGGCAAAACCGTCTTTTTTTGCAAAGGCCCGGCAGATTGAGGCGGGTCTAAAAGGAAGTTTCTTTCTAATCCGATAGGCTAGCTTTTGCAAGTGCGACTGGTACTGTAAAGACACAGTTATATACTCGAGTATTAGTTTACACACCGTCTCATCAGAAGCCAATTTGACAGCTAACGGGCAGCTATAGCCCGGGCTTTGCCGTTGCCGACAGGGGACCATCGATACCTCCTTGCTGCGTGGAAAGCCCACAATCTGGTGCGCGTGAGCGCATCGCCACGTGAACGCGCAAACAAGGGGGACCACCGATGCGTACTTCGTTCAGGCCGAACTTTAAGCAATCCTTGCTTATCGGAACTTCGATCGCCGCCTTTGTTGCCGCGCCAGCGATGGCGCAGAACAATGGTAGTGGTAGCGAAACCGTGATCGTCACCGGCACCCGCGTGCAAGGCATGACGGCTGCTGACAGCGCCGCGCCCATCACGGTTCTAGGGACCGACGCGCTGACGAAAGGTACGGGTTCGACGGATCTGCGCCAGGCGCTGGGTCAGACTGTTCCCTCCTTCACCGCACAGCAATTCGGCGGCGATACTGCGAACCTGACACTTTCCGCGGCCCTTCGCGGCCTCTCTCCCAATGACACGCTGGTTCTGGTGAACGGTCATCGTCGTCACTACACCGGCAACCTCCATGTCGACGCCGGCGGGTACGCGGCGGGCAGCTCTTCAGCCGACTTGTCCTTCATTCCCGAAGCCGCGATCGATCACGTCGAAGTGTTGTTGGATGGTGCCGCGGCCCAGTACGGCACCGACGCCATTTCCGGCGTCGTGAACATCATCCTGAAGAAGAAATCCTCCGGTGGCCAAGCATCCATAACGGTCGGCAATTATTATAACAACGGCGGCCGTTCCATTCCTGGCGGCGGCGAGAGTTACGATCTTTCCTATAATATGGGGCTGCCCCTGTTCGATAAGGGCTTCGTCAACTTTACGCTCGAGAAATCGTTCAACAATTTCACACAATATGGCGGCGCCGATCCGCGTCTCATCAACGCGCAGGGCAATCCCGTCGCACAACAGACTGTTACCGGTTTCAGTTCGGCGGGTATCGCCACTCTTTCGCCGGGCAACAATATCCCCAACAGCTTCTTGCCGTTCATTAAGGGGTATCCGCGCTCCAACACAATCGACGGCAATCCTCAAGTTCAGACGACGATGGGGGAACTGAATTCGCAATATGACTTCAACGACAGTTTTTCGGTTTATGCCTTCGGTACGTACGGGCATAAATTCGCCAAGTCGTTCGAAAATGAGCGTCTGCCGAACCAGGTGATCGCGACCGTTGGCTCCAATCAGCCTTGCAGTGCTACGAACCCGAATGGCTACAATACCGGGTCCAGCACGGCGAATGGCCTAACCCCGGCTTGTACGGGTGCTTTCGCGATCGCGGGTTCGTCGTCCAATGCGGGTCCGACAGCGGGCTTGAACAGCAAGGGCATCATTATTTCCGAAGGCGGCGGCGGCGGTACCAATAGCGCTGGTGCTGGTAATCTGTTCAGCAACACGCTGATCGATGCCCAAACTGGCGCCCATTTACCGTCTCCTACCGGTGCCGGCGCGCTCAGCAATGTTCCGGAGCTTGTGGTATTCCCCGGCGGCTTCAAGCCCATGGAAGTGCTGAAGGAAGACGACTACCAGTATGACGTCGGCACCAAGTTCAATGTCTTAGGCTGGGACGTCAATGCGAATGTGAGTTACGGCAAGGACATCGATCTGATCTATACCTGGAATAGTGCGAACCGTGCACTGTTCATTGATACCCATACGACGCCGCAAAATTTTTATGACGGTAGTTTCTCGGCAAGCCAATTCACCGGCACGGTCGATGCCACGCATCAGTTCAATGTCGGAATGGCGTCGCCGTTGACAGTTGCCGTCGGTGTCGAAGCGCGTGAAGATACGTACGGGATTGGTGCGGGTGATCCGGGCTCTACCTATAAGGATGGTCCACAGTCCTTCCCGGGTTTTGCCTCATCGTCCGCCGGCAATCACAGCCGCAAAAACTATGCCGGCTACATCGACTTGGCAATTGCTCCGATCGAGGAATTGCAACTCGATATCGCCGGCCGCGCCGAGCATTACACCGACTTCGGTGACGCCCAGATCGGCAAGATCACGGCGCGGTACGACTTTAGCCCTCAGATCGGTATTCGCGGCACGCTTTCGACCGGCTTCCGCGCGCCCACCCTGGCGGAAGAGTTCTACACCGCAGTCAATGTCTCGCCCACCAACGCGACTGTTCAGCTGCCTGCCAATTCCGCAGCGGCTGCCCTTTTGGGTCTGGGCAATCTGCGGCCGGAAACATCCGTCAGTTACAGCGCGGGCATCGTGGCCCATCCGCTGGAGGATATCAGCTTGACGATCGATGCTTACAGCATCGCCATCGGCAACCGCATCACGACATCTGCCACCGTCAGCAGCACCGGCGGCGCCATCAACGTGCCTCTGGTGTCGCAGGCCATCGCGATGGACAATGTCTCGCTCGACCCGACTGCCACGCAGCAGGGCGTCACCGCCTTCCTGAATGGTCTTTCCACCCTGACCCAGGGCGTCGACTTCACGGTAAGTTATCCTACCGATTTCGGCGATTATGGTCTGGTGGATTGGACCTTGGCGGGCAACTACAACACCACGGCCGTTTCGCGCGTGGCACCCGTCCCGTCCCAAATCACGGCGTCAGCGCCGGGTGCGAGCTTCTTCCGGCCCGATACACTGTATAATTATGTGCACAGCGCGCCGGCGGAGAAGATTGGTTTGACCGCGAACTGGTCTCTGGACGAATTCGGGATCACCTTCCGCGAGACTTATTGGGGTCCCCAACACGGAACTTCAACGCCTAACAACGGCGGTCAAGTCATCACCTTCAATCAGGCTGGTGTCGGCCTTACCGATCTGGAACTTCGATATAATGTTACCGAGCAGATGCAGCTCGCATTCGGTGGAAATAACATTTTTGATCTTCACCAAAACGTACAAGGCTTCGCGGGCCCGCCGACAGGAACGGCTCTCGGTAACACATCCGCCGGTCTGGGGCTTCCTTTCGGCAATGGTAGCGTGAGCAATAACTTCTTCGGGGCCTCCTGGAATCCGAACGGCGGCTACTACTACGGCCGCATCCAGTACAATTTCTAAAGTTGTTTTCAGCAGACTACCCGCCCATCTCTTGATTGAGGTGGGCGGTTTTTTGCTTCCTGTGGGCCAAAGCGATTTTGATCATTCACAGTGTTCCCCTCCGGTTTTTATGCGGATACAACTGCCGGGAAGCGTAAAAGCCTTCGTTTCACCTTTGCTGTGAGTGATGTTTTGCCCAAAGTTCAAGCGAAATCGCTAGCGGCTCGATTTTTTGATTTTCCCACCATCTTTGCTCCGAGGAGCTTCGATGCAGATCTCCGTGGTGAAGGCCGCAAAGTGGTACAGTGTATTCGTCACTGACTTTCTGGGACATTCCACGCTTCTGTGCGAAGCGCAGATGATGAGCATGAGAAGGCTGGCGGCTGCACACCAGGCATGGCAATTCGGCGACGCGCTTTAAATGCTCTTTGTCTCTTAGCCGGCGCTCCAGTGGAATAAACAGGTTGGATTTGTCGATCCGTTGGGGCAACAGCTTTGCTGGAGTTTCCGATGCAACCAGGGAGTCTGTGTTTTTTTCACGGATGAGCGCGCTTGCTTCAAGAGAAATTGGATCGAGCGGGTCTTCGCTCGATGTTGGAGGAGCGTTGTTGCATGAGCTACCTTCGGACGAGACATCCGCGGGTCCTTTCGATGGATCAGCCGCCAATCCGTCCGAGCGCATCTTCTCAGTTTGTGCAGTAGGTGACGTTCCTACGCATTGCCTTTCTTCCTTCGCCAGGTCCGCGTAACTGCGCATGAAAGGCGCCCGCCGTCGGTGGGCCTGTCCTAGGTAACGATACGAGTTGGTTTCGGAATCCTCGGTGGATGCCGTTTTGTCCACTTCCCGCGAAGCCCCGACCAGGGCAGACAGTTGCCGTCGCTTGCGCTGAAGCAGGCGAAGCAAAAGATCTGCAAAATGGGTACCCTGAGCGTTCATTAGGGCCGGCTCCTGAGTGCGCAGATCGGCCAGCGTTATGGAGTTGCTGTGGGAGAGTTGATCAACCTCCCGCACGTTTCGGCAAAGCTCGATAAGCTGCCTGAGGCCAGTGCTATAGCTCTCGGGCGATAGATGACCGGCGAGGATGCTTCCATCCGGCCCATAAAGGGTAAAACCAGGTCTCGATTTGAGGGGATTATCTTTGTCGTAGAGTCTTAGCCCAAATCGCGCGCCGAAAGTCGCCAACGCCCTTTTGGTGGCGTCTGTTTCACACCTTTAAGCGCTCTCTCATTAGCGGCAGAAGAGCTGGATGCCGCAGCCGAACCCCAGCCAGTCCCTTCGCGCACAATCTCGGTGGCTCTTGTTCTGACTCGGATGCGCACTCTCGCCACGTAGCCGCATGTGAACGTGGCACTTGAGGGGCGCTCCATGACCCTCTCAAAATGCACCATCTCCCTGTCCCAGCCGGCATAACCGAAGATCTCGTTGGCTTGGGCGATGGCATACCAGCCCTCGATATACGACAGCTCCTTGCCATCAAACTCCCGGGTATGGACGTGGCGAGGGTCGACATCTCTGGAGCGTTTGCGTAACTGGTCGGTGGAGAAGCCACTGCCCGTCTCCCCGAAGATGCTGCCGGCCGCCGCTAGTGCATTCAAATTCGCCACCTGCTTCATTTTACCCTCACCTGGAGATGGAATTGCCCTTCCACTAAGTGGGCCTGCGACGCTCTCTCCTGCCTTCAACGCGGCCAACAGCCCGATTTTGTCCACTCGGGGCGGCTGCGGGATCAGGAAGGGAGCCGTGATTTGGGCTTCATCCATAATCTCCAATTGCGGAGCGCCTCGACGTACACGCATGCCGAAATCCTCCGCCATTAGCTTGAGCATCTCAGCTTTCAGCATCGCACTCAGGATTGCCTCACGCTTTCGTGAGGATCGCTCAAGCAACCGGTCCAACCGCTCCCTCATGTCGCTCAAACGCCCTCTTAGCCCTTCGGCCAGCGCCTCATCCACCAAGGTCGAGCGCATGATCTGTTTGATGAGATCGGGGAAGTCGCTGATACCCTCCAGCGTATCCACGAGAGTCTCATCGTCCACATCTGCAAACCTCGCCTTGAGCTCTGCTGCCAAAGCGCCATACCGGCTCGCCTCCATCGCCAAAACCCCATCCGCCGTCATCCCAACCTCCCATTCTAGCGATACTTTTTATCGTCCAATGCGAGATAAGCTCGTTATTCGCCTGGAAGCGAGCGAATTCGGCTATAACTTGCTCACTCTGATTCGCCAGTCGGCCCTTTTTGGCCTTTCTCTTGGAACGAACCGCGACCAAATATGATGACACCGCAACAATTGCGCATGGCACGCGCCGGTCTCGGTTGGACCTTGGCCGACCTTGCGCGAAAAGCCGATGTCAACCCCAACACGCTATCGCGCTATGAAGGCGGAAAGGACGTGCTGTCGGGCGTTCTGCGCAAAGCCGAGGCAGCGTTGCGTGGCGCAGGCGTATCATTCGCGGATGAGAACAAGACGGTGAGCGTCAGTGTGCCGTTCATAGAGCGCAAACAGAAAAAAAGGCTCCGCCGATAACGCTGGCTTCTCTCAGGGCTTGGAGCTATTTCCAGCCTCGTTGAGGGGAAAACCATGAAAGCGCCAAAATTAGACGCTGCCGACCGAGAGACCCCGCGCAGTTCAAGTCGCCGGGCCCATATTCGAAGAAGAGGCGATATGTTTTGCCCGTCGAAGACAGGCGCGACGACGACAGTTTGACGTTGATGCGCAGCCATTCCATCCATTTGATGTCTGGTCCCAGTTCGCCGTGAATTATTCGGTGTTTTAGTGCAACGAGCCGCTTGGCGGCATCAATGGCTAAGCCGTCAGCTTGTTTGGCAAGGTTCGCAATTTCCTTGGCTTCAGCCTTAAAGCTCAGCTCGGCGTCGGGCAGCGGATTCCGTGCCGTAACGGAGCTGGGGGACGGTGCACTGGGGCTTGTTGGAGTAGTGTCCGAGATAGGCATTTTTGAATCTCGCAAAAAGGCATCGGACACATCACAGATACCAATCGCGATCTAAATTCCACCAGCGTTTGCTGGCGCGGCCGCAAATAAAGTTGCCGCCCGGAAGCAAACGATGGTCGACATGGTGCATGGCGGTTGATCTCGGAGATAGACCCGTATCAGACGCCTAAGCTTTTAGGACCCTCGGGCATATGGCATGCGTTTTCTCAACGCGGCGACCAAAGGGCCCGACGCCGCATTTACAACCGCCATCGCAGCCTTTCTGGGACGTCATTGCTCCAAAATTCACCAACTGCGCGATGGCGCGCTTTTTGGCGTCACGAGCATTCGAAATTCGCTGCAAGGGCGAGCTGAATTCGCTGATCTTGGAAATCATTCGTTGTTATCGAAATCGAATTCGCTGTTATTTTTGGCCTGTCTAGGAAGTGGCTTACCGCAAGCCACGGAAATCGCGATGCTTTTGGCAATAGGCGATGAATTTTGAAGCCGAATTCGATCGAGATTCGAACCGCTCTCCGAATGGCTGTCTCTGGAATTTTCGGAAATTGCGCGGATCGGGCTGGAGACCGGCGCTCCCAAAGTCAGATTTCCGCGCTGGGTATTAACCGATTTCGCGCCGACTGCCGGCAGTCGGGAGCAAAGCGTTTGAATTTGCGCCATGATTTTGGGTGGTCGGAATTTGTCGCCAGAGCGGGGGCTGGTTGGCTGGGGGACCAGAATTCGAACCTGCAACTCCCCAACCTGTAGCTAGGCCTCGAGCAGCACCACTTCCGCCGCCATTTCACCCTTGGGACCTTGGCCGATGCGGACTTTGACCCGCTGGCCCTCCCGCAGCTCCCCCAGGTCACAGCGCCTGAGGGTTTCCATATGGACGAAGACATCGGGCGTGCCGGTGCCGCGCGAGATAAAGCCGTAACCTTTGGAGCGGTTGAACCATTTCACCACGCCCTCGAATGACGGCCCTCGTGGCTCGGCAACATAGCGTGGCGGATGATCGACCGGCTGTGGCATGGGCCGTGCGGTGGAATTGTCCACCGAGATCAGCTTGACCGCCTGCCAGCCCCGACTGCCCATGACGGTGTCGCACACGACGGTGGCGCCTTCCTGGACTGCCCTGAAACCGGATTGGCGAACGCAGACTTGATGCAGAAGAATGTCGTCGCTTCGTTCGGACGATGTGATGAAACCGTACCCTTTAATAAAGTCGAACCATTTTACCTGGCCGGCGACCCGCGTTGACCCGACATCGGCCAGATGGCGTGCTGCCGCCATGTTTATGCCAGGTTGTGGATGATGCTCCATGTGCTCTAACCTCCCGGGAAGGAAGGCCCGGGTTTAATTTCATCGCCCGACCAAATCGGCGATTCGTCAGCAGGTTAGGAGCCCACCGGGAGTCTGTCTGTTCCCCAGAAAGGACGGGGCGTTCCGAAATCGGAACGCAATCCGCGGATTGATGTCGGTATCTAGAAGCCCAAAAAGCATTCATTGTGCTCAGAAAGGGGCTGATGAAAATCGTTTCCCGACCGGAGCAGAACCCCAATTTGCGGAAGAATGGGCCTCTCAGCCCTGCGCTTCTGGAGCGGGCTCAGGGTCTATTGGGGCTTGGTGCCATGCCGTCCCGGCCACTTCCACCGCGGGTTGAGCGGATCTGGCATCAGGACGGTTTCGCCGCCGACATACCCTTTACCAACGCCATGTTTATCCCAGCAGGAACCGGCGATATCGGACTGCTCTATGAAACCATCGCCAGGGTCGTGGACCGGCATGAAGCATTGCGCACCCGGCTGGCAATTCAAGACGGCCGGCCGGTTCAGATCGCCGAAAGCTGGAACGTATCTCGCCTGGAGATGACAAAAATTCAGCGCAGCGAACTCATGGACAATCAGCCTGGCCAGACATCTGCTGTCGGCGCGTTTACCCAAGGCTGCTTGGACCTCTACGCGCAAGATGGCTTCCGCTGTCACGCTTTCCAGGACGAAAGCGGCGGGTTGACGCTGGGAGTTCTAGCGCACGGATTCTTCGCCGATGCTTGGTCGTCGCAGACACTGCTGCGCGAAATTCGGGCCATTCAAACAGCGCTCAAGGACGGAAACGAAGTCCACCTGCCCCCGGTATGCCAATTTGCCGATTATGCCCGCGAGACGTGGGCCGCGTTCGATAGTGGGTTGAATTCTCATTTGGACTATTGGCGGAACAAACTCGCAGATATGCCTCCCGCCAAGCTTCCTCAAGACCGCGATGGCGACAGGCGGCGCAGAGGACGCTCCTTCTTCTTCCTCTCACAGGATATCGCCGAGTGCCTGGCGGCTAGCGCCCAAGAACGCCATGTCTCCCTCATGATCCTTCTGCTGGCCGCTTACCAACTCGCTCTATCGCGCTGGAGCGGCCAGAGAGAGATTCTGTCAGCCGCCTACACAGCCGACCGGGTGAAGCCCAAATTTCACAATACCATCGGTATGCTGGTCACCAACATGCCGGTCCCTTCGCGGATCGACTTGGACACAGATCTCGACGCGTTCCTTCTGGAATTGTCGCGCGAATATTATGACGGCTATGCGCATCGCGAATTATCGTGCGAATTATATGACGCGATCTTTGCACCGCAATCGCCATTTTGCGCCAGCGTATTCAACTTCGTCCCGTTGCAGAAGAATTTCTCCGACCGCGATCTCTTTGCGGTACCGGCCTTCGCCGGCACGGTGACGACACCTGATGCCGCGCGACCAGCTATCTACCGGGAGATCTATCTTGGCCTGTCGCAGCATTCCAACGGGATATTGGGCAAGGTTTTCTACAATGCCGGACACTTTACCCCAAGTGCGATGGAGACTTTCATCGAACACTTCCGGGGGGTGGTGCGGAAAATCCTGTCCGGTCCGCCGGCGCTTCCGTTGCGAGAAATACTCGGTTGATCAAATACGCGTTGAAATCAGCGCTCCGGACGCCGTGTCCGGTGCTGTGCGATCAGGGCTTCCTCGTCGAATATCGGGCTGGTGTATCCCGCAAAAAGTGAATTCACCAGCGGATCGCCGTGATACTGTTTCAGCAGGTCGTTCGGATGGATGAATTCATCTCGAAACCACGGAAAATTCTGCGGATCGAAGGATTGGACGATCCAATCAATCGTGCGTTTGACGCGCGCAATACGCTTGGCGTCCGGGTGATAGGCCATCCAGATATCGATCGCGTGCACCACGCCGATATCCAGCGGAACAAGTTGCGCACCGAGCGCCTGGGCGTATGTCGCAAGCATTCCAATTCCAGCGCCTTTGGCTATGGACCAGTAATGCGCGCTGGCGACGTTGCTGCGCAGGGAGACAAAGCCAATCGGCGAGACCCCCGGGAACAGCTCGTCGTACAGATCCTGCGCCCGTTTGCGGCCGTCGGATTGAAGAACAAGACGATGATTTTTCAGGTCGTCTACCGACTTGGGATAGCCATAGGTATCAAGATACGACTTTGACGCGAAGAACATGGCGTGGATGCGCCCGATCTTCGCCATTCTCAAATCCGGCGCGACCGGCCGTTCCAGCTGGATGGAGACGTCCGCCTCAAGTCTGAGTACGTCCGCGGACTTTATGGCGCAGTTTAGGAGCACCGTAAGCTTTGGGTTGGCGCGCTGAAACTCGACCAGGCGCGGCGCAAGCCAGAATGTTCCCAAGCCTTCGGTTACGCCCAAGCGGACTTCGCCTTCGACATCTTTTTTGACAGAGTTGCGGGCCTGAAGAAGATCAAAGGACGCAGCCTCCATGCGTAGCGCGGCGCTAAAGATTTTCTCGCCCTCGGCGGTGGCGCGAACTCCGTCCACATGGCGCGTGAGAAGAATGACGCCGAGCGTGTGCTCCAATTCGTCCACCTTCCGCCGCAAAGCGTTGATGGATTGGCCCAGTTTGTCGGACGCGGCGCGAAAACTGCCGCTGCGCAAGACTTCCAGGAAAATGCGGATCGTCTCCCAATCGGGAACTCTCCGAGGCTTGACCACCAGGGCATGTTCGCCCTGGGGAACACCCTGTTCCTCCGCAGGCCGCAGACGCGCGTCCCCGATCAAGAAACAATCTCCTTAGCCAATCCGATAATCATCCAAAAGCGCCAATTGAATTCGAGGCAGACATGACCGAACACCCGCTGCGATTGGTTCGCGAAAACACCCCGGTAGTCAAGCGTGAAAAGGCCAAGCACGACCTCGGGAGCATGGATTCAGCAAAATATGCCAAACACTTAGTGCTATTTCGGGCAAATGCCCAGATGCTGGATAGTCTGATTGGCTTGGCCACCACGCATATTCCCGGCACGGCCGGTCCCGACGTGGTGCGCAAGGTCTTTGCGCACAATCCCGACACGGTCTGGGCCATAGCCCGCAAAAGCCGATACAACCCTGCCGTGCCGGTTGGGGAGGGCTTCATCGCCATGCTGCCGCTGACCGCCAAGGGGTTGTTCCGCCTGGCTGCCAAGGAATTCAACGGTGCGGACCCGGATCTGAGCTTGATCACAACTCCCGGTGAAAAGCCGGCTGGCATTTATATGTGGGGTGCTTATGCGCCGGGAATATTGGCAGGCGCGATGAGTCTTTTCATGAAGGAGGTCGCGCTGGCGCCTTATGCCGGCGTCAACCTCTATTCGCGCCCCAACACACCCAAAGGTGTTCGGTACAATGAGGCCATGGGGTTTAAAAAAGGCCCTGCGATCGGTGGCCTAGTTGCGTCACATCTCTATGAATTTCCACGCAATATTTCCCGCACGCCGATCTATGACAGCTATCGCAGCGGCGCCAGTCCGGAGGGGATCAGCGTCGTCGTCGCTCGTTCTTTCGACGATCTGATGCGCGTCGTCAGCATTCGCAGCGCCGTCTATATGGGCGAGCAGCAATTCTTTTTTTTCGAAGAGAATGCCGCAAACGAGATGTCCGGTACCCATATCCTGGGCTTCGTCGGCGACGAGCCTGCCGGCTGCACCCGTCTGCGTTTTTTTGCCGATTTCGCAAAGATCGAGAGGCTGGCGGTGCGCAAGGAGTTCCGCCATACGCGGCTAGCCGTACAATTAGCGCGTGCAAGCATCGAGCTTGCCCGCATGAAGGGCTATCGCGTGCTCTACTCGCACGTCCAGAAACACATGATCAATTTCAACGCCAGATTCGGTTTTCGAATCTTGGAGGGTCGGCCGGAATTCACCTTCTCCGATTTTGACTATGTCGAGATGGTGGCGCATGTGGAACCGCATCCCGATGCGATCACCCTGGGTACTGACCCCTACAAGGTTATCCGCCCGGAGGGGCGCTGGCACGTGCCGGGCGTTCTTGAAGCTTCTTCTGTTAGGGATGCGAGCCGACCTTCTGTCGGAAAGCGTTAAAATGGCTGCGGTTATCGATTTTCTGAATTTCAAGAACTACGAGACCTTGCCAACTTTGGTTCTTGTGGGTCTCCATCAGCATCCGGAAGGCGATGGTGGCAATCCCGCCGGTTACAACCGGATGCTTGCGAATTGCCGCGCGATTCTGGATCGAGCCAAAGCCTACGACATTCCCATCGCGCATGCCCGCAGAATTTATCCAAAGGGGGTCAGCGACAGGTTGCGTTATCCGCCATGGATCGCAGGGTTCGAGCCCATGCGCTCGGACATGGTTTTCGACCTCCTGCAACCTTCCTGCTATTCGAACACGGAATTTTCGCGGGCGATGGACCATTCGGGTGGTGATTTCGCGATCGCGGGGATGTTCGGCGAAACGACTTGCCTTTCAACGGCGATCGATGCGCATCATCGCCGCCACAAATTTACCTATCTTGCGGATGCCACCATCTGCCGCTCCAGCGAAACTATTCCGGCTCCGATTTTCCATGACGCGATAACCCAGGTGATAGCGGTCTACGGGACGGTCAGCGATGGCTCCAAATGGAGCCGGCTCCTCCCCAGACACCGGAATGTGGGCTGATGACCCTTCAAACAATTCGATCATTTCGGTATTCTTGGCTTGGCCGGCTTTATCAAGGCAGTTTGAGCAAAGTGGAGGCAGAAGCGGGTGGCGTAAGAGTCCGCGGAGTCGAACCGACTCGAGAGGCGAAATGAAAACGCAGTCCGTAGAAGATCATATTTTTTTGTTGCTGAATGACACGTTCCCCGAGCGGTCTTGTAAAACCATAACGCGCGATATGGATTTAGCCCGCGATTTGGGTGCGGACTCCATGACCATGGTCTCCTTGATCTTTTCCATTGACGAGAAATTCCAAGTCGGAACAGATCAACTGGGAGGCCTCATTGTCAGCTGTCACACAGTCGGAGACCTGATTGCCGCGACAGAGCGATTGCGCGCGCAATCCTTGCCCCGCATGGCTTCGAGCCGCGCCCGGACATGAAGCTGGACCAGCTTGTTGCAGGCCTTTCCGCGAAGAAGGGAGCGGTCGTTACACTGCAACAGGGAAAAGCGGTGCGACAGGGTTTTGATGTCCTCGCCAAGGATGTCGCCCGCGCCAAGGCCGAGTTGGTCCGCTGGAATGTGAAGGCAGGTTTGCGGGTGGGAATGTTCGCGCCCAATTCCTACGCCTATATCGTTTACGACTTGGCGCTGGTCGATCTTGGCGCCATCTCCGTGCCCTTCACGGACGATTTTGCCGACTTGCTCAACCGCTCCCTAGTGGACCAGTACAACATCGCTCTGATGCTGCTTGGCTCGGGCGTTAAACACGGCTTTGGTGCGGACGATCATTTCGTTGCCTTCATGGACGCCGAAAATGGTACTGTTACGGCCATTCCTCGGATCCCTTATGCCAATGGCGACGGCCCCGATGACCTTTGCCTGGCGTTTTCCTCCGGCTCCGCGGGTGGCCTCAAGGGGTTGGTGATAAGCCGCAGTGGCGCGGAATCGATGATGCCGTCCGTCGCCAAGGTGCTTGAGCTTGGGCACCAAGACAGCCTGCTGCTGTTTCTACCCATGTCGAATTTCCAGCAGCGCAATATGTACTATGCGGCCACCTGGTACGATTTTGACATTATCGTTACCGACTATACGCAACTCTATCCGGCGATGAAGAGTCTTGGTCCCACGATCATGATCGCGCCGCCAATTTTCTATCAGCTGTTGCACAACCGTTTCGCTGCGCCGTCGGCAAGAACATTGCGCCAGAAACTGATTTCGCCGCTGCTGTCCTTGCCGCTGGGCCGTGGGCTTCGTAGGCGGATCGCGAAATGGGCCTACAAAGACGTCTATGCGATCTTCGGCGAGCGCATCCGGCTTCTGGTTACCGGCATGGCGCCGATCAATCGCAACACAACGAAATTCTTCGACCATCTGCAATTGCCGCTTTGCGAATCCTATGGTTTGGCTGAGGCGGGCTCGCTGACTTATCGCCCTACTTTTTCATCCAAATACGGTTCTGTGGGAAAGCCGATGGATGGCGTCATCATCCAGTTCGCGGACGATGGTGAGATTATCGTCCAACGCGAGCGTTTTCTGACCCGCCGCTATTTCCAATGCGCGCCCGGAGAGAATGAAAGCACGTTCCTGGACGGCTCACATGTCGCCACCGGCGATATCGGCCGGTTGGACGAGGATGGCTATCTCTTTCTCCTCGGGCGGAAGAAAGAACTCATCATCACGCCCGCCGGCTACAAGGTTCATCCCGAAGTGCTGGAAGGCGAACTCAACGCTTGCGATGATATCGTGCAGTCCGTGGTTCTTCAGAAGCCCGGTGCGGCGCATCTGACTTGCGTGGTGGTGCAGGGCGAGGACCGCTCGGAACAAGCGGTCCGCCGTATTCGAAAGCACATCGATACCGCAATGGCAGGACGAAAAGTACGGATCGGTGAAGTCACGTTTGCGGAAGAACCTTTTTCCGCACAAAACGGAATGCTCAGGCCCAATTTGAAACTGAACCGCAAAGGCATCGCGGCAAAATATGCGGCGCCCTCACACGCGTAAGGTCGATGGTTAGCGCCCCAGGGCTTTCACCAGACCCACAATATGACGCCGGAGCGAGGGATCATCGATCGCCATGAAGCCGCCCAGCAGGCTTCGGCCTTCCGGCGACTTCGCAAACCGCATCATGTCCTTGGCAGAGCCGGCGGACTGGGATTGCTGACCGTCCAGCACCATCAGTTCGCCAACCGAAATATTCAGAAAGCGGGCGATCTTGATCAAGGTCGCGGCGGAGACGCGATTGGTCCCGTTCTCATATTTCTGCACTTGCTGAAATGAAACGCCGAGATGTTTGCCCAACGCTGTCTGCGAGATGTTGGCGCGCTGGCGATACATTTTAAGACGACCACCGATCGATTTGTCGATGGCGTGAGTGTTGGCCTTCGGCACGATACGCCCCTAAATTGACAGCGCCCAGTACACGGCGCCCGAATCAAAGATATGGCCTTCCATACAGTTTTGTCCATACGGAAGACTTGGCTACTGCACTGCGGCAGCAAAGTCTGCCCTCACGTCAATCAAACAATTTGGCGATAGCCTGCTTTAAGTCAGGCTCACTGAACGGCTTGCTCAATTTTTGCCAATCTTGCTGAACGCCAGGGGGTAGTTCGGCATAACCTGTGGCCAAAATAACGGGCATATCCGGCCGCCAGGCCTTGATAGCGGCAATCAGTTGAGCTCCTGACATTTGCGGCATGGCCTGGTCCGTGATCACCAGGTCCACGGCCGTCCGGTCCAGAATGGAAAGGGCCTCTTCGCCGGAATGGGCTTCCAGCGGCACATGGCCCAGATCCTCCAGCATGGCGGTTGTATTGAACAAAACCAGGCTGTCGTCATCCACGGCCAGGACCCTAAGGGCGCGCGCTGGCCCGTCACCAGGTTCGGCTGATGCGGGGCGCTGGTCGGTTTCCAGGGCAGAGGCAGCGCAAGGCAGCCAGATCTCGGCAACCGTCCCTTCACCCCTGTGGCTCTTGAGGATGAAACGGCCGCCAATCTGTTCGGCCATGCCATGGACCATGGGAAGCCCCAGACCGGTACCCTTGCCCACGCCCTTGGTGGTGAAGAAGGGCTCGGTGGCGCGCGCCAGCGTCTCTGCATCCATGCCTTCGCCATGATCGCTGACCGCCAAGCAGACATAACGTCCCGGTACCAATCGGGTGGGATGACGCATATCCACCGTCTCTTCGCGCGCGGAAATCTCAATCGTGCTGCCTTCGGGAGAAGCATCGCGAGCGTTCACCGTCAGGTTCAAAAGCGCCAGCTCGAGCTGGTTTTCGTCCGCTACCACGGGTGCGAGCGCCGGTGGAAAACGAGTCCGGATGCCGACGCGGGGACCGATTGATCTTTGCAAGAGTTCCACTATGCCATCGACCAGATGGGCCAACGCGACAGGTTTGGGATCAAGCGACTGCCGCCTGGCGAAAGCCAGCATGCGCTGGGTGAGGGCAGAGCCCCGCTGCGCGCCCTGGATGGCGTTGTCTAGAAGTTTTATCACGGGCGAATCTGCGGCGACCCGCTTTTTGGCCAATTCCAGGCTACCCAGAATGGCCATCAAGAGATTGTTGAAGTCATGCGCGACGCCGCCGGTCAATTGACCGATCGCATCCATTTTCTGGGACTGGAACAAGGCCTGTTGCGCCTGTTCCAGATCGTGCTGTGTTTTCTTGCGTTCGCTGATGTCGCGCGTGACTTTGGCGTATCCGATCAATTCACCGCCTTGGTCCCGGATCGGGTCGATCACGAGATGGGCATGGAAGGTGCTGCCGTCTTTACGGATCCGAAGCGCTTCTCGCTCATAGCGGCCTTCGCGCGCCGCGGTCTTCAGCGCAAGCTCCGGCTCGCCGCGGGCGCGGTCTTCCGGCGTATAGAAACGGGAGAAATGCTGGCCGATAATTTCCTCCGGCGCATAGCCCTTGATGCGTTGCGCTCCCTGGTTCCAGCTTGTGACATGCCCGCGTGCGTCCAACATATAGATCGCATAATCGGTCACGCTCTGGACCAGGAGCCGGAATTGCTCCTCATTGCGCTTGATGGCCGCTTCCGCCTGCTGTTTCTCGGTGAGGTCGCGCGTGATTTTGGCGAATCCCACCAATTCGCCGGCTGACGTGCGGATGGGATCGATCACGACATGCGCCCAAAAGCGGCTGCCATCTTTGCGAACGCGCCAGCCTTCGCTTTCGAATTTTCCGTGGCGAACCGCGATGTCGAGCGCGCGTTGGGGAAGGCCATTCAGGCGGTCCTCCGGTGTATAAAAGCGCGAGAAGTGCTGGCCGATGATTTCGCCGCTCTCATAGCCTTTGATGCGGCGGGCGCCGGAATTCCAGCTTGTCACCGATCCCGCGGCGTCGAGCATATAGATGGCGTAGTCCGTGACGGCTTCGACCAGCAGCCGATAGCGGCTCTCGTCGGTCTGAGACGCGGCAAGAGAGACGGCTTGCACTTGATCACCCTGGACTACCAGGAAGGGATACGCTCTCGGTATCTAAAGGTTCCTCAGAGGGAGGCTGGCGTTGCGCCCGCTGCCGAAGCCGGCAGATCGAGGCGAGCGATCGTGCCGCCGTCCTTTTGAACGGACAGGATGCCTCCGGCCTGGCGCGCGAACTCTTCCGTCAGACTGGTTCCCAGGCCGGATTTTGGCTTGTCCACAAGACCTATGCCGTCGTCGCGCACGCTCAGCGCCCAACCAGCGTCGCTGCGCTGGAACCGGACATCGATAACGCCTTCGCGCCCGTCTGGAAAGGCATGCTTGACCGCATTGGTCACCAGCTCATTGGTCACCAAGCCCACTGCGATGGCGCGGCTGCGTGGCATATAAGCGTCCTCGCAATGGCAGCGCAGGCTTAAGCCGGCAGGCGGAAAAGCCGCCTGTGCCAGGGCCGTGCAGAGCTCAGTCAAATATTGCTTGAAGTCGATCGCGCCGATATCGGGCACGACATAGAGATGATGATGCACGCGCGCCACCGAACGGATCCGCCCCATCGCCTGTTCAAGCGCGCGCCGGGTTTCGGGATCGGTGCTTTTGCGGCGCTGCAGATCGAGCAGGCTGTTGACGATGGTGAAATCATTATTCACGCGGTGCTGCAATTCGCGGAACAGCAACTCCCGTTCCGCCAGCTTGGCATTGCGCTCCGTCACGATTCTTTGTGCGGCAACGCGGAACGCTTCGCCGACCGCGATCACTGCCAGCACGGTCAGGCCGACCAGAATCGCGGCC
>Ga0105240_10003139_pt1 | contig 26001 bp, 21 predicted proteins | sample KBSC54metaG_FD_80426 | JGI IMG/M metagenome (GOLD analysis project Ga0105240, IMG submission 80426) | Corn rhizosphere microbial communities from Kellogg Biological Station, Michigan, USA - KBS C5-4 metaG | ecosystem: Host-associated > Plants > Roots > Rhizosphere > Soil | place: Michigan, USA...
AAGTTGCTGAAGAAATGATGAAGGGCGTTCAGAAAATTGAGAAGGGCAAACCGGTTAACTCAATCTGGATGATGGCACACTCTGGCGCGCGTGGATCGCAAGCACAGATCCGTCAGCTCGCAGGGATGCGCGGCTTGATGGCGAAACCGTCGGGCGAGATTATCGAAACGCCAATTATTTCCAACTTTAAAGAAGGCCTTTCGGTTCTGGAATATTTCAATTCCACACACGGCGCACGTAAAGGTCTGGCGGATACGGCGCTGAAAACGGCGAACTCCGGTTACTTGACGCGTCGTCTGGTGGATGTGGCACAGGATGCTGTGGTTGCTGAACTTGATTGCGGCACCAAACATGGTCTGGAATTGCGCGCGGTGATTGACGGCGGCGATGTCGTCGTCCCATTGGCGGAGCGTATTTTGGGCCGGACCACGAATGAGAATGTGAAAAATCCAGTGACCGGCGAAACCATCCTGAAACGCAATCAACTCATCGAAGAAGTTGAAGCGGAAGTGATTGAAAAATCTGGCGTGGATATGGTTCAGGTACGTTCGCCATTAACCTGTGAAGCGAAGTTTGGAATTTGCGCGCTATGTTACGGCCGCGATCTGGCACGCGGAACACCAGTAAACGTGGGTGAAGCGGTCGGTGTTATTGCCGCGCAGTCCATCGGCGAACCGGGCACACAGTTGACGATGCGGACTTTCCACATCGGGGGTGCGGCGCAGCGCGGTGCGGAACAATCTTCCATTGAAGCAGCGTTTGAAGGTAAAATTCAAATCCGTTCGCGGAACGTGGTGATGAATAACGAAGGCCAGCCGATTGTGATGGGCCGGAATGTGGAACTTGCGATTTTGGATGCGAACGGCATTGAACGCGCGCGTCACCGCTTGCCGCACGGCGCAAAACTATTGACGGATGAAGGCGCGAAAGTGAAACCAAGCCAGAAACTGGCTGAATGGGATCCCTATACCACGCCAATCATCAACGAAAAAGAAGGCACGGCGCATTACATTGACTTGGTGGAAGGTGTTTCCGTTCGCGAAATCATGGACGAATCCACGGGTATTTCCAGCAAGGTGGTCACCGACTTCCGCCAAACGACGCGAGGCGCGGATCTGAAACCGCGCATCGAAATCCGCGGCACCAACGGCAAATTGCAAAAATTGCCGAACGGCGTGGATGCGGTTTACTACCTGGCGGTCGATGCTATTCTGTCGGTTGAAAACGGCGTGAATATCGGTCCGGGTGAAATCCTGGCGCGTATTCCACGCGAGACATCGAAAACGCGCGATATTACCGGTGGTCTGCCGCGCGTGGCGGAATTGTTTGAAGCGCGTAAACCAAAAGATGCTGCGATCATCGCGGAAATCGACGGTCGCATTGAATTCGGCAAAGATTACAAGGCAAAACGCCGCGTGATCATCGTGCCGACCGATGCGAAAGAAACCGCGCGCGAATATATGATTCCAAAAGGCAAACATTTGATCGTCCAAGAAGGCGACCTGGTGCAACTGGGCGAACCGCTGATCGGCGGCAACCCCGTGCCGCATGATATTCTGCAAGTTAAAGGCGTTTCGGCGCTGGCGGAATATCTGATCAATGAGGTTCAGGATGTTTACCGCCTGCAAGGTGTGAAAATTAACGATAAACACCTTGAGATCATCGTGCGTCAGATGCTGCAAAAATCTGAAGTGGTTGACGGCGGCGATACGCTGCTGATGGCGGGCGAGCATGTCGACAAAGTCGATCTGGCCGAAGCGAATGAGGCCGCGAAAGCCGAAGGCGGACGTCCGGCTAAAGTTATTCCGGTTCTGCAGGGTATTACGAAGGCATCCTTGTTGACGCGCTCGTTCATCTCTGCGGCATCATTCCAGGAGACCACGCGCGTTCTGACCGAAGCCTCTACGGCGGGTAAAACCGATATGCTGGAAGGCCTCAAGGAAAACGTGATCGTCGGACGCTTGATCCCAGCCGGTACCGGCGCCGTGGTTGGACGTTTGAAAAAGATTGCGGCAGAACGCGACAAGGATTTGGCGGAGCGCATCGAAGCATCCCGTCCAGCCTTGGAAGCACCAATGGATGAAGAAAGCGACGCGGCGTAGCGTAGTATTATAACTGTCATCCCGGGCGCTAGCGAAGCTTGGTACTTAGCACCTAGCGCAGCTTGCGACCCGGGATGACATTAAACATCAATCTCGTTCACAAAATGCGCATTTTCCTGGATAAATTGAAAACGGCTTTCGGCGGATTTACCCATCAGGCGTTCAATCAAATTGGCCGCGACGTCCGTGGCTTCGTCAATTCCAACGCGGATGAGGGAGCGGTGCGCGGGGTTCATTGTGGTTTCTTTCAACTGCGCGGGCATCATTTCGCCTAGGCCTTTAAAACGGCTGACCTCCACTTTGCGGCCTTTGAATTCCTCGGCGGTGATGCGTTCGCGTTCAGCTTCGTCGCGCGCATAGATAGATTTTCCGCCCGCAGAAATCCGGTAAAGTGGCGGCTGGGCGAGATATAAATTGCCTGCTGCCACCATTGGCCGCATTTGTAAAAAGAAAAAGGTGATAAGCAGGGCGGCAATATGCGCGCCATCCACATCCGCATCGGTCATAATGATGACGCGTTCATAACGCAGTTTGCTGACGTCGAACTGACGGCCTGTGCCGCCACCAAGGGCTGTGACGAGGTCCGCGAGTTCCTTGTTACCATCCAGTTTTTCGCCGGTTGCATTCGCGACGTTTAGAATTTTTCCGCGCAGAGGCAAAATTGCCTGGGTGTCGCGGTTACGCGCCTGTTTGGCGCTGCCGCCCGCGCTGTCGCCCTCAACCAGAAATATCTCGGTGCCTTCAGGATCCGCGCGCGTGCAATCGGCGAGCTTGCCGGGCAGGCGCTGGCGTCGCGCCGCGCCCTTGCGCCCAGCTTCTTTCTCATTCTTTTTGCGCGCGCGCTCCTCGGCGCGTTCAATAAAATATTCCAGCAGCGCATTGGATTCTTTCGGATTATCCGCAAGCCAGTGATCCAGGTGATCCTTGACGGCATTATCGACCAGGCGTGTAGCCTCTACACTCGCCAGGCGTTCTTTGGTTTGGCCCTGAAATTGGGGATTGCGCAGGAACAATGATAGCACGCCCGACGCCCGCCCAACGACATCTTCCGCGGTAATCAGTCCAGCTTTTTTATTGCCGGTGCGTTCGCCGTGCGCCTTAATCCCGCGGGCGAGGGCAGTGCGCAGGCCCGCTTCATGCGTGCCGCCTTCGGGTGTTGGCACGGTATTACAATAGGTGTTAAGGAAGCCGTCTTCGTTGTCATCCGGCCAGGCGATGGCCCATTCAACGCGCCCCATCTTGTCTGCCAAATCCGCCGTGCCGGAAAAGATGCGGCCAATCAGCGGCCGGTCACCCAATTCGGACTGCAAATAATCACGGATGCCGCCCGCGAAATGAAAGGTATCTTCTGCGGGTGTTTGGTCTTTAATAACCGATGGATCGCATTTCCAATGGATTGTGACACCGCGATGCAAATAGGCTTTCGACCGGGCCATGCGATACAAGCGTTCCGGTTTAAACCGCGCAGCCGCGCCGAAAATTTCCGCGTCGGGGTGAAAGATAATACTCGTACCGCGCAATTTGGTGGTGCCGGTATTTTTAATTTTATCTTGTGAGACGCCGCGCGAATAATGCTGTGACCATACCTGACCTTCGCGCATCACTTGCACATGCAAATCATCGGACAACGCATTAACAACAGATACGCCAACGCCATGCAAACCGCCCGAGGTAGCATAGGCTTTATCAGAAAATTTTCCGCCGGAATGGAGCGTGGTCAGGATCACTTCTAGTGCGGATTGTTTGGGAAATTTGGGGTGAGGATCGACAGGAATGCCGCGGCCGTTGTCGCGGATTTCAACGCGGTTGTCGGCGGACAGGGCGATCCAGATGTCGCTCGCGTGACCCGCCACGGCTTCATCCATGGAGTTGTCCAGGACTTCAGCGACTAAGTGATGCAGCGCACGTTCGTCCGTGCCGCCAATATACATGCCGGGGCGGCGGCGCACGGGCTCTAATCCCTCCAAAACTTCAATGGTAGAAGCGTCGTAGGCTTCAGATTTTTTGTCGCGTTTGGCGGCAATGGAAAACAGGTCAGACATTAGTAATGCATAAAGCAGGAATCAGGTTTGTGTCATCCTAAACTGTGGTTTTCACATTATTTTGTGGTGGGATGATGGTTCATCTGCCGCCAGGCGACAACATTTTTTTGATGTTCCGCAAAAGTGACCGCGAAAGTGTGGCCGCCGGTGCCGTTAGCGACGAAGTAAAGATAATCATTTTTTTCCGGCGCGAGTGCGGCGAGCAGGGAGGAGCGGCCGGGATTATTAATTGGTGTCGGCGGTAGGCCGTCATTCAGGTAGGTGTTAAAAGGAGTTGAATTTTGTAGATCCGCCAATGTGAGTGCGCGGCCGAGTGGCCCGGCACCGTCATTGACACCGTAAGCAACCGTGGGGTCGGCCTCTAGGCGCATGGGTTTTTGCAAGCGGTTTAGGTAAACACCCGCAACGCGCGCGCGTTCGGCGGGCTTGGGCGTTTCTGCTTCAACGATGCTTGCTAACTTTATCCAATCAGATTGTGTTTTAAGGGCTGGGTCGTGCACATACCAATGTAAGGCAATAAAATCTGTCATGGCTTTTTGCATCCGCATGATGATAGCGGCGCGCGCATCGCCGCGCGTGAAATTATAGGTATCTGGCATCAGGCTGCCTTCGGGCGGAGTGGCGGCAATTTCACCTGCCAGAAATTGATTTTGATTGAGTGCCGTGATAATTTGTTTGCTCGTCCAGCCTTCGGGAAATGTGATCTTGCGGATCAAAATTTCCCCGCGTGCAAATTTTTCAATCACATGCCATAGGGAAACTTGTAGGGGGAATTCGTATTCGCCTGCTTTAATCTTATTTTTATTGCCGGTAATGAAAATAAGCGCGGCGAATTCATATTCGCTGTTGATTACATTTGCATTTTTCAGCGCCGCTGCCGTTTGCATCAGGCCGGAATGAGGTGGAATTATAACGTCCGCCATGTGCGTCAGCGGCCCTTTCCCGACAATTGAAAGGCCGAATAATATTCCGCCACCGCCGAAGATAATCGGAATGATAATGGCGAAGAGAGCGAGATATTTGTTCATTTGTTTTCGGAACCGAATTTTTCCAGTTGAAGAAGGGCCCGGGTATGATGATGCCCGGATATGGCGCCGAATAATGATCCTGTAATAGTAACGTCTTTGCCCAAGGTCTTTTTCATTTCGGCGACTGTCTGTTTTGGTAAATCGTACGTAGCAAGTTCAATTTCAGATATTTGCGGCACTGCTACATTAATTCCATCGGATCCCATCATGCCTTCATCGATGCAAACATCATGCGGTAAGGTTAGTATCCAACAGGTTTCAGCTTTATCACCTTGATGTATGTCTTTATAATTGGGCGGTCCGGGAAAAGTTTTTAAGGAAAGTTTTCCATGCAGCGTCACTGATCCTTGATAAGACAGACATGCGGCGCGCGAAGCATGTGATCCCAACAGAATCAAAATGAAGACAAAGAGCGTACGCATTTCCATCGCTAATTAATTATCCCTTTGGTGACGAAGATATATTAAACTGCGCGGAAAACCAACGATGCATTCGTGCCGCCGAATCCAAATGAATTGGATAGTGCGATATTCACTTTTTTCTCGCGCGCTTTGAGCGGCGCAAGGTCGATGCCGCGGCAGGCTTCAGACGGGTTATGCAAATTCAATGTTGGCGGGCAGACATTATCGCGGATAGCAAGGATAGAGAAAATCGCCTCCGCCGCGCCCGCTGCACCCAGCATATGCCCGATGGCGGATTTGGTGGAGGATACCGTAATTGTATCTGTCGCTGCGCCAAACAATCTTTTCACCGCGCCGATTTCAATTTCATCGCCGAGTGGTGTTGAGGTGCCATGAGCGTTAATATAATCAACCTGTTCCGGCGCAATGCCCGCGCGTTTTAACGCATTTTGCATAGAACGGAAGCCGCCGCTGCCTTCGGGATGCGGGGCGGTGATGTGATAGGCATCGCCCGACATGCCATAACCAATGACCTCGGCATAAATTTTGGCACCGCGCTTTTTCGCGTGTTCGTATTCTTCTAATACAACAACGCCCGCGCCTTCGCCCATCACGAAGCCATCGCGGCCCTCATCATACGGACGCGATGCTTCGGTGGGGCGGTCGTTATAACCCGTGGATAACGCGCGCGCAGCGGCAAAACCAGCAATGCCCAGACGGTTAATGGCGGCTTCGGAACCGCCGGCCACCATGACATCGGCATCCTCCAGCATAATCATGCGCGATGCGTCCCCGATGGCATGTGCGCCGGTGGAGCAGGCTGTGACAACTGCATGGTTCGGTCCGCGGAAATCATGCTTGATGGAAACTTGGCCGGAGATCAGATTAATTAATGAGGCCGGAATAAAAAATGGCGAAACGCGCCGCGGGCCTTTTTCCATCATTACTTGCGAGGTTTCAAAAATTTCACCGAGACCGCCAATGCCGGAGCCGATTAATACGCCTGTGCGGTTGCGTGCCTCGTCATCCGCGGGAATGTAACCGGAATCGCGGATGGCTTCTTCGGCGGCGGCGATTCCGTAATGGATGAACAAATCATTTTTGCGTTGATCTTTGGACGGGATGACGGAATCCACATCAAACTCACCCGGGGCCGTGCCGCGCGGAATAATGCCGCCAATTTGTGCGGCCAGATCAGACACATCAAAATATTCAATCCGCCGGATGCCGGATTCGCCCGCCACCAGGCGGCGCCAAACATGCTCCGCGCCATAACCCAAAGGTGACAGCAATCCAATGCCGGTGACAACGACACGTCTCATCGGTTCATTCCCATAATAACGAAGGAAAAGACAGCCTTAAGCCGCTTGTGCATTCTGGTTGATAAAGGCAACCGCATCACCCACCGTACGGATTTTTTCCGCGGCGTCATCGGGGATTTCCACGCCAAATTCTTCTTCAAATGCCATTACCAATTCAACGGTGTCCAGGCTGTCCGCGCCCAAATCATCCACGAAGCTGGCTGCATCGGTTACTTTTGCTTCTTCAACGCCCAAATGTTCAACTACGATCTTTTTTACGCGGGCTGAGATATCGCTCATGTTTCATCCTTTGTTGGTTAACTGGTTGGATTATAGCCGCCCAGAATTGCCCCGCCAAGCAAAAAATATGCAGGCGAGGAATCGGCCCAAAAATAGGGCAGAATGCGGGAGAATGCAAGTCTAAAACCGCCGTATAGTGGTGACAGTCGTGCGCTGACGGATGATTTCCAGTGGCTCAATCGCGACGTTCATCGTGGTAGCATTGGCATGAAGCAGGTTGGTTTCATCCCATAGGATTCCCGCATGGCCTTTGAAGAAAACGAAGTCGCCGCGTTGAAGTTGGGCGTTGGTGGATAGGGATTTCCCTAATGTCTCGGCTTGTTGATCGCTATCGCGTGGGCATTCATGGCCGGTTATATGCAGCGCCAATTGCACCAGTCCAGAACAATCAATCCCCAGCGCCGTGCGTCCGCCCCACAAGTAGGGCGCGCCAATAAACTTTGCTGCCAGTGTCACATAATCCATGGGTGGCAGTGGTACGGTTGCCATGGTCTTAATGTACCCACCCCGCATGAGGGATAACCAATCCGGGTCCGCTGCTCGCACGGCCTGGATGCACGCGCCCATCGGCAGGATTTCCAGCGGTTGGGATTTAATATCGGGTTGTACGTATACATGCGCCAGCGGGACGGTGATCGTATGGGTCGTTTTATTCTCGCCAACATCCGCGTCACTGGTCGCAATATAACCGACGTAATTATCCTTAACCAATTGCACCCAGTGCCAGCCGCCCCGGGTTTCAAAAATTGTAATGGCCTCGCCAAGCAGAGCTTGGGCGGTGCATGGGCTGGCGCGGTCGGACACGGCGTGCAGGTTTGCAATAGGCGTGATGATTTTACCTGGACTACCGGGCACAAAACGCGTGCCTTCTACGCGGCCCTGGAGCGTGATGTCGGCCAGGTTAGGGCGGTAGGCGTGAATGCGCGGATCTAGTTTTTCCATTATGGCGCTGCGAGCAGACCCATGATGTCTTTGCACTCTTTCAATGTTTTTTCCGCAACCGCATTGACGCGCGCGGCACCCTTGGCGAGCAAAGCATCCAGGGCGGCGGTATCCTGCATTAATTCGTGCAACCGTTTTGAAATTGGCGCGAGTTTTTCCACACACAATTCCGCCAGCGCCGGTTTGAATTTGCCGAAACCCTGGCCCGCGAATCGTGCCAAAACGGATTCCGGCGATTGGTCCGAGAGGGCGGCGTAAATATTGATCAGATTGCGCGCCTCGACGCGGCCCGCCAACGCTGCCAAATTATTCGGCAGCAATTCCGAATCCGACGTGGCCTTTTTAATTTTATTCGCAATCGTCTCAGCATCGTCGGTTAGGTTAATTCGGGTCATATCCGATGGATCGGATTTCGACATCTTTTTGCTGCCGTCACGTAGTGACATCACACGTGTTGCCGCACCGAAAATTGCGGGCTCCGGAAGTTTGAAATATTCCACATCGTATTTACGGTTAAACGCGCCTGCGATAGCGCGGGCCAATTCCAGATGCTGTTTCTGATCTTCACCCACCGGTACATGTGACGGGTGATAAAGCAAAATATCCGCCGCCATTAAAATAGGATAAGTGTAAAGCCCCGCATTGGCCATGTCTTGATCTTTTCCAGCCTTATCTTTGAATTGTGTCATGCGGTTCATCCAGCCTATCGGCGTTAGGCATGACAGCATCCAGCTTAACTCCGCATGCGCCGGTACATGCGATTGAACAAAAATGGTGGCATGGTCCGGATCAATGCCGCAGGCGATATAGGTAGCGGCAACTTCGCGCGTATTGGCGCGTAGTGTTTCTGGTTCAGGTGGATTGGTGAGCGCATGCAAATCCGCAATCATAAAAAAACATTCAGACTCATGTTGCATCTGGGTCCAGTTTTTGATCGCGCCCAAATAGTTGGCAACGTTAAGTGTATTGGTCGGCTGAATGCCGGATAGAATGCGTTTCATTGGTCACCTACGACGGGAACGGTGGTGTCGCGCGTTTCAACTTGTTTCGGTGCGCGTTTTAAAAATGTTTTCACATCTGAGATTTTTAACGTGCCCAAACGGAAACACAAGATCATATAGGTGCTGCTGCCCAGACCGCAGATAAATACGAGGGCGAGCAGGCGGTGCAAATTATTGGGCGCAAAGAAAACATCGCCGACGATTTGTTTAGCGATTAATAAAACTACCGTCATTGCGGTGGCGGCCAAGACCATATGCGTGATATTCTTTTTGCAGGCTTCGTCCAGCCAGAAATGACCGCGTTTTCTCAAGGCGCGCCGGAGCAGATAAACATTGACCCAACCGGCGAGGGAGGTTGAAAGTGCGCAGGCAATGACGCCCAGGATTTCCAGATTTTCAGGTGCCAGCCATTTGGCTAATTGCACGAAAGTAAATCCGAGGCCCGTGCTGGTGATTGCGGTTGCGGCGGAGATTTTGATGGCCGCCTTAGTATCCTGATGTGCGAACAGGACGGTGACAAAGGCTTTGCCGACAACAAAGGCCGGAATGCCCACTGCCATGGACATGAGGGCATAGGCGGAGGCATGGGCATCTGCCATCGTGAATTCGCCGCGCTGGAAGAGTGTAATTTGAATGGGTTCAGCAAGAATTAAAAAAGCGATCGCGGTGGGCAAGCCGAGCAACAAACAAAATTCTAGCGTGCGCGAAAAATAATGTTTGGATTGTTCAATATTATTTTCCTTGATCGAACGCGCGAGCATTGGCAGCAGCGCCGTGCCCACCGCCACACCCAAAACGCCAATCGGCAATTGGTTCAGGCGTTCGGCGTAATAAAGGTAGGACACCGATCCGCCCGGTAATAACGAGGCAATCGTCTGGCCGAGCAGGAGGTCGATCTGCGTGATACTGCCTGCAAATGCGGCCGGGAGCATAATGATTAAAAGTTTTTTCATTTCAGGCGACAGGGTGGGGAGGCGCAATCGCAGTTGAAATTTCGCACGGCGCAAAAACCATGTCATCCAGATAATTTGAATAATGCCGGATGCGGTGAGGCCGTAGGCCATCGCGTGACCAGCGGATTTGAATAGATCAGGCCGCGCCCAGGACAGCAGCAGAAATATCGTAATGACAACATTGAAAATGCACGGCGCAGCGGCGAAGGGCACAAATTTGTGCAGGCTGTTGAGCACGCCGCCCATCAACGCGACACATGAAATCAACAATAAAAACGGATAGGTAATGCGCGCCATATCGACAGCGAGATTAAAACGCTCCGTCCCCGGCGCATAAATTTCGCCCGGCAGCCAGACCGGGATCACGTAAGGCATGCAGATTATCATCAAAATGCAAAAGGGGATCAGAATGGTAATCAGCCAGGACAGTGTGGTTTCGGCGAAACGTTTCGCGCGATCGGTGTCCTCAGCCAACATTTGTGACATGATCGGCACGAATGCAACCGACAGCGCGCCCTCGGCAAAAACCTGGCGCAGGAAATTCGGCAAACGCAGCGCCACGAAAAAGGCATCGGCGATGGCGCTCGCGCCTAGCAATTGCGCGGTCAGAACTTCGCGCGCGAAACCCAGAATGCGGGATAAAATGGTGAGGCCGCTAACGGTCGCAAAGGCCTTGGTGATTTTGGACATTGATTTTAATACGAAATAATCATCAAAGCGTAAAGGAGAGAATAAATTTTACTATTTGAAAACTCAACAAAATTAAGGTTCTGGAGAGGTAGGCTCTTTTGATTTAGGCATTTTAGAGTCAAGCCATGCATCAATTTTCGGTTTCATAGCATCAGGTGCCGCACTGCGTAAACTTAATATTCCATAAGCAGCGCCAACAATGAAGATTGAAGATAAAATCGTATAAGACTCCTTAATAGGGCTATTTTTAATTAAACCTACTTTAATTCCGGTAAAAAAAACCTTTAAATGGAGACATAGGTTTTTCATGAAAATCTCTTGTCTTTGAAAACTCTGTTTGTCCATCTGCGGAATAATGCGGGAAGTCCTTTAAAAATCCCATTACATAACCCGGGGCCAAAGCAATTGCGGAAAGCATGAGAGGCAAGAGGCCGTGTTGGGAGGCAATACCTAAAATAGCAAAACCAGTGCCCCAATAACCTAATTTTTCTCCAGCAAAAGAGCAGAGACACGTTTCTTTTCAATAGGAGAAAGGCTATTTAGAATTTCTTTTTTTGAAGGTAAGGGCATAGAATAATCCTTAGTTTATCTTTTTAAAACTAGCACATAATTATTACTTTTTTATTATATTCTGAGATTCAAATCCGGCCAGCAAATCATTCGCGCGCGTGATCACGGTGGGCGGCAGACCGGCGAGTTCGGCCACGTGAACGCCGTAAGAGCGGTCCGCTGTGCCGGGCTGGACGTGGTGGGTGAAGGTGATGCGATTGTCTTTTTCAACCACGGACATCGTGTGGCAAACTAGCGCGGATAATTTTTCCTGCAGCTGCGTGAGTTCATGATAATGCGTCGCGAACAATGTGCGGCATTTGATATTGTCATGCAGATGTTCCAGCACCGCCCAGGCGATGGAAAGCCCGTCATAGGTTGCGGTGCCGCGCCCCAGTTCGTCCAGAATTACCCAGGAACGCTGAGTGGCTTGCTGTAAAATCGTGGCGGTTTCCAGCATTTCAACCATGAAGGTCGAGCGCCCGCGCGCGAGATCATCGCCCGCGCCGACGCGAGAAAACAGACGGTCGACCACGCCGATATGTGCGGCCGCGGCGGGCACATAACCGCCCATCTGCGCGAGGATAATAATGAGCGCGTTCTGGCGCAGGAAGGTGGATTTCCCCGCCATATTAGGGCCGGTGAGGAGCCAAATGCGCTGCTCGGGCGATTGGGCGCAATCATTCGGCACAAAACTTTGCCGCGCAGCGAATTGTTCGACTACCGCGTGGCGACCGCCGGTGATTTCAAACATCAAGCTGTCGTCGATGACGGGGCGGACGTAACGTTCGGTGACGGCTAATTCCGCCAGGCCTGCCATCACATCCAGTTCGGCAATTGCCTGCGCCGCCATGTTCAATTCAGAATATTGTTGAATGGTTTGTGTGGTCAGGTCTTCAAAAAATTTCAGTTCCAGCGCCAGCGCGTGTTCCTCCGTGCTGCCCATTTTTTGTTCGAGTTGAATGAGTTCATCGGTGGTAAAACGCACCGCATTCACCATGGTTTGGCGGTGAATAAAGGTTTCCTTCATCTGCAGCAGTTTTTCACCAGTCTGGGGATTAACCTCAATATGGTAACCGATCAAATTATTGTGTTTGATTTTTAAATTTGCAACGCCGGTTGCGGCAATATATTTGCCCTGCAATTTCGCCATCAATTGCTTGCTACCCGAACGCAGGCCGCGCAGTTCGTCGAGCGCCAAATCATATTCCGCGCGGATGAAATCACCTTCGCGTTGATGGAAAGGCAATTCATCGGCCAGCGCGCGGGATAACAAATCGGACAGGGCAGAAAATTCGCCCAAGTTATTAAATGCATTTTGCCAGATAGCTGGCATATCCGCATCTGCCAATTGAATTTGCATTTGCGTGATCGTACGCAGCGCCGTGCGGATAGATGCGAGATCGCGCGGTGTGCCGCGACCAACCGACAGGCGCCCCAGCGCGCGCGGAAAATCCGGGCATCCGGACCAGAGCGCGCGTAAGATTTTGCGCAATGAAGAATTTTTTAAAATAAATTCCACACCTTCCAGCCGGATATTAATGGCCGCAGCGTCCGTCAGTGGCGCAGATAATCGTTCGGATAACAATCGCGCGCCCATCGGTGTGATGGTTTTATCAATGGTGGCAAGCAGAGAACCGGCACGTTCGCTGCGTGTGGTTTCCAGTAATTCCAAATTGCGGCGGGTCGCTGCATCCATTTGCAGTACGCTTTGTTTCGTATGCGGACGCGGCGGGAGGAGAGCAGGCAATTGTCCCTTTTGCGTTAATTGCAGATAATCGAGCAGTGTGCCCGCAGCGATGATTTCGCCCGCGCTGAAATCCCCGTAAATTTCTAGGCTGGCGATTTTGAAGTACTGGCATAGGCGCGCATTGTTATTTTGTAGGTTAAATTTGCTGGCAGGTTGCAGAGTCATTTGACCCACTTTTTCATCCACCCAATTCGTGATGGCCGATGTGCCGGTTTGTTTTTCATGCACCAAACATTCGCTGGGCGCGGTGCGTGCGAACCAGGCGGTTAGGCCGTCCGCCGTCATGGATTCCGTGTGAAAATCGCCGGTCGACATGTCCACCCAGGCGGCGGCGAACAGGTCGCTGTGAAACATCAGGCAGGCCAAATAATTATTAGCGCGCGCGTTTAGCAGGGTTTCTTCCGTTAAAGTGCCGGGCGTGACAACGCGCACCACATCGCGCCGCACAACGGATTTTGCGCCGCGTTTTTTGGCTTCGACGGGATTTTCCATTTGCTCCGCAATCGCCACACGGTGACCGCCGCGGATCAATTTCGCCAGATAATTTTCATAGGCATGAAACGGCACGCCGCACATCGGAATCGGTTTGCCTAAATGCTCGCCGCGCTGCGTTAGCGCGATATCCAAGGTCTTGGCGGCTGCAATGGCATCATCAAAAAACAGCTCGTAAAAATCGCCCATGCGGTAAAATAGCAGTGCATCCGGATGCTCAGCCTTGACGCCCAAATACTGCGCCATCATGGGAGTGGCTGCCATGGGCGGCGCATCTTCATGTAAAAATAAGGGAAGGGTTGCGGATCTGGCCATTAAAGACAGGTTTATCCCTTGTCCTGGCCGAGGGGTCAATGTAAAAACATTCCCATGAATACATCTTTACCTGTCCGGCAATTCCGGGCGGTGTGGGTTTCGGATGTGCATTTGGGCGCGCGGGAATGCCAGGCGGCCCGCTTGGCCGAATTTCTCATGCAAATAGAAACGCAGCATCTATATTTGGTGGGCGATATTTTTGACGCTTGGAAGTTGCGCCGCCGCTGGTATTGGCCAGTCAGCCATAACGCCGTTATTTCGCGCGTCATGAAAATGGAACAGTCGGGCACCCAGGTGATTTTGCTGCCTGGCAATCACGATGAATTTTTGCGCAACTATCTGGGTATGACTTTCGGTAATATCAAAATTCTGGATGATTGTGTGCATATGCTGGCGGACGGGCGGCGGTTGCTTGTGATCCACGGCGACCAATTTGATGGCGTGATTATTCACGCAAAATGGCTGGCCTTTGTAGGCGAGCGTGCTTATACGACCGCGATTTATATCAATCAGGTATTTAATTTCGTGCGGCGTAAATTGGGTTTTCCCTATTGGTCGTTGTCCGCCTATTTGAAACGGCGCGTCAAAGCGGCGGCGCTAAAAGATTACCGTGCAAGCCTCATCCGCGCGGCGCGCGACCGTAAAATGGACGGCGTTGTTTGTGGTCATACCCATACGCCGGAAATTTCACAGCAAGATGACGGTGTGCTTTATATCAATGACGGAGACTGGGTGGAAAGTTGTTCTGCGCTGGTGGAACATTTGGATGGCAGGCTGGAGATTATCGATTTCCGCCCTGCGGAACAGGTGACGGCCTAATGGCGCTGAAGATTTGCATTGTAACTGATGCCTGGCATCCCCAGGTTAATGGTGTGGTGCGCACGTTGACGATGACGGTTCAGGAATTGAAAAAACTCGGCCACGAAGTGACGGTCATCGGGCCTGATCAATTTAAAACCTATCCGCTGCCGACCTATAAGGAAATCCGCGTTGCCTTATTCGCGGGCCAAGAATTATTTTTGAAACTAGAGGCCTTGGCGCCGGATTGCATTCATATTGCTACGGAAGGGCCGTTGGGCTTAGGCGCGCGCAATTATTGCGTGCAAAGGCGCTTGCGGTTTACCACGTCGTATCACACACGCTTTCCGGAATATATTGCTGAACGTTTTCCCATACCGGCTGCATTGGTTTATCCGATGGTGCATTGGTTCCACCGTCCGGCCAGCGCGATTATGGTTGCAACGCCCAGCATCGAACGCGAACTACAGCCGCATGGGTTTCAACGCATGGTGCGCTGGACGCGCGGGGTGGATACGGATTTATTTCATTCGCGGGATGAACATTTTTTAAATCTGCCGCGTCCGATTATGCTCTATGTTGGCCGCGTTGCGGTAGAAAAAAACATTCAAGCCTTTTTGGATTTGGATATGCCGGGCACGAAAGTCATTGTGGGCGGCGGGCCGCAATTCCAACAGATATCGCGCAAATATCCGAGTGCAGTTTTTACCGGCCCAAAACATGGTGAAGAATTAGCACGTTATTATGCGGCGGCGGATGTCTTTGTTTTCCCCTCGCTCACCGATACATTCGGCCTGGTGATTTTGGAAGCACTTGCCAGCGGTGTGCCCGTGGCGGCTTTTCCAGTACCCGGGCCGGTGGATGTGATTGGCAATGCGCCGGTGGGATGTTTACATAATAATTTGCAAATCGCGATTGAAATAGCGCTGCAGGTTCCGCGCGATGCCTGCCGCAAATACGCCATGCATTTTTCCTGGCCCGCCGCGACGCAGCAGTTCTTGTCGCATTTGAAACCCGTGAAACAACTGGAACAGGCGGCGGCATGAGGCAGTGGTTAACGCTCATTGGATACCGTTTCGTGACCTGGTCACTGGCGCTATTGTTGCGTCTGCACTTGTGGAACCGTGTCCGCCTTGGCAAAGAAAGCCGAGAACATTTACCCGAACGCATGGGCAATCCGACACGTGCGCGTCCGCTAGGCAAGCTGATTTGGATTCATGCGGCCAGCGTGGGAGAATCGCTTTCCATGCTGCCGTTGCTCGAAGTTTTACTAAAGGATTATGACTGCCATGCGCTGGTGACGACCGGCACGATGACCTCAGCGCAGTTGCTGGCGCGCCGTCTACCGCCACGCGCTTTTCACCAATTTGTGCCGCTGGACCACCCCATCTGGGTGCGGCGATTCATGAATTACTGGAAGCCCGATTTTGCTGTGTTTGTGGAGGGCGAATTATGGCCCAACCTGCTTATGGCATTACGGTCGCGCCGCGTGCCAGCAGTTTTGGTGAATGCATCGCTATCCAATCAATCTGCGCGGCGTTGGCGATTTGCGAAATCACTTTTAAAGCGAATCCTTAACAGTTTTGAATTAATTCTTGCGGCGACAAAGGAAGATGAGGTGCGTTTTCAACGCCTTGGCGTTACGCATACCGAGTCAGTCGGGCATTTGAAATTTGCCGCAGCGCCTTTGACAGCGGATGAGAATGAATTGACAGTCTTGCGCGCGGCAATTGGCGCGCGGCCCGTCTGGTTGGCTGCCAGCACGCATAAAGGTGAAGAGGATATTGTCGCATCTGTTCATCAACAATTGGCGCCGCGCCTGCCGGGCTTACTCACCATCATTGCGCCGCGCCATCCTGCTCGTATGAATGAAGTCACTAATACCCTGGCCGCCTATGATTTATCTTACTGTCTGCGTTCGTCCAGCCGCCTACCGACGGCGGATGATGATGTGTTTGTCGCAGACAGTCTAGGCGAAATGGGTCTGTTTTTCCGCCTTGCGCCCGTGACGTTCTTAGGCGGCTCGCTCATCCCCATCGGCGGGCATAACATCGTGGAACCGATGCAGCTTAGCAGCGCGCTAATTGTAGGGCCGCACATGCAATCTCTGCGTGATATTACGCTTCGGCTGGTTGCCAAAAATGCTTTACTTCAAATTAACAATGCAGATGAATTAGTGATTGCGGTGCAAAAACTTTTAACTGACAGCACAGCACGTGAATTACAATTGGCCGCTGCCGACGCGGCACTTCAAGTGGAATCGCAAACATTGGACAATATTTTAACCGCAATCCGGCCCGCTTTACAGCGCGCAAATATTGCAACATCATCATGAAACTAGCTACGCCTAATTTTTGGTCTCAAAAATATCATCCGGCTGCATTGATATTATGGCCGATTGGAAAAATTTATCAGGCGGTTGCGCAATTTAAAATTCGAAATATCGACGCGCCGCGCGCGAGGGTGCCCGTATTATGTATCGGCAATGCTACGGCAGGCGGCACGGGAAAAACGCCGATTGTGCAGGATATCACAGCGCGCCTACAGACTATGGGATACACGCCGCATATTCTTTTACGCGGTTACGGCGGTCGCGCAAAAACCGCAACGCGCGTAGATCCAACAGTACATGACGCACTGGATGTGGGTGATGAAGCATTGCTACATGCCACCTTGGCGCCGACCTGGGTGGGTGCGAGCCGGCATGATAGTGCTCAGTCTGCTATTGCGGCAGGCGCCAATATTATTGTGATGGATGATGGACTGCAAAGTACATCTATTACGCCTACAGCACGCTGGCTGGTGGTCGATGCAGTGCGGGGCATCGGTAATGGTTATGGGATTCCGGCCGGGCCATTGCGGGAAGAGTTTGATCATGCTTTGAGGCGAGCGGATGCGGTTATTTTGGTCGGGCAGGGAAGCTTCGTGCCACGAACTGACAAGCCTATTTTGCGCGTGAATATCGGCACGGATAAGAATTCATCGGAGCTATTAAAAGATAAACTTATTTATGCTTTTGCCGGGATCGGCCAGCCAGAGAAATTCCGCGCGGCATTGCAAACGATTGGATTGGATATGGTCGGCATGCGGTCTTTTCCAGATCACCATACCTATAATGCTGCTGAAATTGATGCGCTTCACCGCCGCGCAAAATTGCTGGGCGCACAACTGGTGACGACACAAAAAGATTTCGTCCGCTTGCCGGAAAATTTGCGGGCGGGGATTGTGCCAGTGGATGTAAAAGTCACATGGGAAAATGAAGATCAACTAAACGTATTACTGCAGCAGGTAATGCATGCGGCAGCTTGAGCATCTATTAATTTTTATTGTCATCCGGACGCTCTATTTAATGTTTGAGTTATTGCCATTACGCTGGGCATCGGATTTGGGCGGCTGGATAGGCCGCAGCGTCGGGCTATTCTTGCCGATGACGAAAGTGGCGCGGAAAAATTTACTGTTGATCCTGCCTGAACGCGCCGCCGATCACCGCAAAATCATCCGCGGCATGTGGGAAAATTTTGGCCGTGTTTTTGCGGAATATCCGCACCTGAAAACTATTGCAGCGGGTAGGGGCGGCGCGCAAGTTGATGTCGTCGGCGCAGAAAATTTGCAGACCTTTCGGGATATGAACCGAGGCGGCGTTTTTGTTTCCGCGCATCTGGGAAATTGGGAGGTCGGCCCCGGCCTATCGGCGGCGCATGGCATCCCCGTGCACGTGATTTACCGTCCACCCAACAATCCGCTGGTTGACAGATTGTTATCCAGCGCGCGGCGTGCCAGCGGGGCAGTCAGCAGTATTATGAAGGGCTCTACGGGTGCGCGGCACATGATCCAATACCTGAAGAATAAAGAATATATGGTTGTTTTAATGGATCAAAAAATGAATGACGGTATTTCTGCGCCGTTCATTGGCAAACCCGCAATGACAGCGACGGCGGCCGTGCAACTGGCCATCCGGCATCAGGTTCCCATCTGTCTGATCCGCCCGGAGCGGATTGCCGGGATCCATTTCCGCTGGACGGTATCGCCACCGTTTATTCCCGCGCCGGATTCGGACGTTGTAGAGATTATTGCGCGTATCAATGAAGAATTGAGTGTTTGGGTGCGCGAACGGCCCGACCAATGGCTATGGATACATCACCGCTGGCAAAAATATTAGGCAGCAAGTAATAACTCGTTATAGTTGGGTTTATTATTCCCCCTAGCCTGCATCGGCACTCTCCAAGTTGACTCGCCTAAATTAACATAAACTCATAATTCTGTAAAATAATGTTCGGCATCATTAAAAATAAAATTTTAAGTAACCGATGTGCGTGATTTTTCTCTGAAGAATCTTTGATAACCACTGTGAACAAAAAAGGGCGGGAAAATCCCGCCCCTTTCTTTAAGATTTACCAACCGATTATTTTGAGTAATACCGCTCAAACTCAATCGGATGTGGCATGGTTTCGTATGCCACGGTTTCCGCCATCAATAAGTCAATGTGTGCCTGAATGACAGACTCGCTGAAAACACCACCAGCCGTCAAGAACACATGATCTTTTTGTAAGGCTTCAATCGCATCGCGCAAAGTGCGGCAAACGGTTGGAATTTTCGCCAACTGTTTCTCAGGCAACTCATACAAGTTTTCATCCATGGCTTCGCCCGGGTGAATTTTGTTTTTGATGCCATCCAGACCAGCCATCAGCATCGCTGCGAAAGCCAGATATGGATTTGCCGTTGGATCCGGGAAGCGCACTTCAACGCGTTTCGCTTTCGGTCCATTAACAATCGGAATGCGGCAAGAAGCAGAACGGTTGCGCTGCGAGTAAGCCAACAGAACGGGCGCTTCATAACCCGGCACGAGGCGTTTATAGCTGTTCGTGGTAGGGTTGGTGAAGGCGTTTAGCGCTTTCGCATGTTTCAAAATACCGCCGATATAGAAGAGGCAGTTTTCAGATAACTCCGCATACTGGTCGCCGGCAAAGGTTGGCTTGCCAGATTTCCAGATCGACTGATGCACGTGCATGCCCGAACCGTTATCGCCGAATACAGGTTTCGGCATAAAGGTCGCAGATTTACCGTAGTTATGCGCGACGTTGCGGACGGCATATTTGTAGATCTGCATGTTGTCGCCGCACTGGGTCAGGGTGCCGAATCTCATGCCCAACTCTGATTGCGCGGAGGCAACTTCATGGTGGTGTTTTTCAACCGACACGCCCATCGCGATCATCGCGCGCAGCATTTCGGAACGCAGATCAACCGTGCTGTCCACTGGCGCTACCGGGAAGTAGCCACCTTTCACGCGTGGGCGGTGACCTTTGTTTCCTTCAGCCTGTTCCAAACCGCTGGTGTAGGGCAATTCATCATCTTCCAGTGAGTAAAAGCTGGAGTAGGGTGATGCCTTGAACTGAACGCTGTCGAATAAGAAGAACTCAGCTTCAGGACCGAAATAGGCGGTATCGCCGATGCCAGTTTGCGTCAGGTAGGCTTCCGCCGCTTTTGCGATGGAACGTGGGTCGCGATCGTAGGGTTTACGTGTGGATGGTTCCAGAATGTCGCAGAAGACGTTCAACGTTGGATGCGCGGTAAATGGGTCCAATACCGCTGTTTTCAGGTCTGGCGCCAAAAGCATATCAGACTCGTTAATCGCTTTCCAACCTGGGATGGACGAGCCGTCAAACATGAAGCCGTCGTTCAATGCATCTTCATCCACCGTGGTGATATGTTGGGTGACGTGGTGCATGGTATTGGGCAAGTCCGTGAAACGGAAAGAGACAAATTCCACATTATTTTCTTTGGCTTTGGTCAGAAACGCTTTGGTTTCGGCGGTATCGACCAAGGATGTTACTTTCGCTGCTGCTTGAGCCATGGGTAACCTTCGTAGGTTAAGGGGTTAATGACACCCGTTTTTGCTTTCAGTGTCGTAGCAGATTGTGCGCGTGCAGCAAAAAAGTCACGAAAATTATTTGCAATTGCGAAAAATATATTGCCTTTGCGCGCGCGAGCGGCTAGTCTATTGCGTCCGATTGTCACTCTAGCACTTCAATCATCAGCCCCCAATTTCTGGGATTTTTTCTGAGGGTTTGAAATTAGTTGACGTCCAATATGGCGGCTGTAGCTCAGTGGTAGAGCCCTCGGTTGTGGTCCGAGTTGTCGCGGGTTCGATCCCCGTCAGTCGCCCCAGAATTTATTCCTATTTTGTGTTTTGTTTTTTCTAGGTGCACTTCTAAAAACTCTGACTTCTTACAGCAAGATTCATGATTTACTTTCATGTGCTGCAAGACGAGGAAATGAAGTCACCCGCCATCGGGCACTTTTCCGTAAATTCAATCCGAGCCAGAATCTTAAACTTTTCATCTTCCCTTATATATCCCACCATCATGGTCGCGTGGGCTGGGGAAATCTCATATCAAAGCCATGCCACCGCCATTGACTGAAGTAATATTGATATGTATAATAACTAAATGAAGATTGAGTTCGATCCTGCTAAAAATGCTCGTAACATCGAGGAACGAGGGTTATCCTTTAATGATGTTATGCATCTTGACTGGGCGAGTGCGATCTTCAAAGTCGATGACCGCAAGGATTACGGCGAAGCGCGCATCCGCGCGATCATAAATGATGCTGGGGGGTTGTCCGCATCATGTCACCTTCACGCTGCGGGATGAGGGCGATACCATGCGAATTATTAGCTTCCGTTTGGCGAGAGAAAAAGAAAGGAAACGCTATGAAAAAGAAACCTGACCCTTACAAGTTGGACAAATCTAGCGGCGATTTTGAATGGACGGAGAAAGATTTCAAGGCGGCGCGTCCGATCCGTCAACTCAAATCTAATCTGCCGGAACAAATGGCACGGCTTAGCAGAAAAGTTGGCCGTCCAACCAAAGAGCAACGCTACGAAAAAGCCACCATTAGCTTCCCGCCCGACATTCTGGCATGGCTTAAGGCGCCTGGACCAGGTTATCAAACCCGCCTACACAAAATGCTGCGTGCCATTATGGAGACAACGCGTGTGGGCACATAGGGTTCAGCATTGTGTAGGATAAAGGATGCTTTTTGGAGTTAAAGAGCAGAAAGCATTCGGATTGTTTTGACCGCACATATGCGATTAAATAGTTTGAACTTGGCTTTTCCAAGTCCAGCTATTATATTGGCAGTAACAATGGCGGTAACTTGATCCGGCTTCTTAAAAATCCAAGTTTTTAAGCCGTTAAATAATGCTCTTCGATCCCCGTCAGTATCGGGCAGCCATTAAAGGTATAATATCCAAGACAGCCCTGGCTTGGTTACGTCTTCTCCAAAGGGCTGCCATTTCTGGTTTGGCAACGGCCAAATGCATTACATCAGCAGGCGCGCTGCTATCCAGATAAGCGGTTGGAGTCCGGTTGCATTCCAAAAGGCCCGATGCAGCTGTTTTTTCACATAAATCAGTTGGTGTAAGTTCATCAGGCCTTTGATGATAAACGACCCGATTTTCCATCATTTCCGGAGCGCATAAAACAGCGCTAAACCACGCTCTGATGCGGACCAAATCAGTAATCTCGGATAAAATCCGGTTTGGCGCGTTATCATAATAAACTTCACCTTCGCCGTTTCGATTTGGAAATGATGCCATGATCTGGCCGGGATCAGACAGGGTGCATTGGTCAAAACCCGTCAAAATTCTGCTCCATACTCCGCAACCTCTGCGGTATGCATATTCTGCATGGGATAATAACAGCATGACACGATTTTCAGGCGTATCTTCACCAACACCGCTAGTCTGAATAGCTGTCGTTATTATTGTCTCATATTGCGCTTCGGTCATTTTTTGAGTTTCCAGCCCACCTTGCTGAGCTCGCGCTTGCAGCTGAGTTTCGATAGCCAGATAATATTGTCTCATCTGTTTGAAATTGTCTGGCTGTAATTCCGGATGGCCGCTATTGCGCCAGACCTGTACCGGTGACACATTTGACAAAACCATGCCGGTGCGGAAATGCCAATCCCGGAATTGGGGCGAAGTTTGATGCAATTCTTGCAATAGTTCAAAAGGCACGTCGTAAAGTTGATGCAGCCCAAGCCAACTGGTCATACGCAGGCCGCCGAGTTGATCGGCAAAGTCGCCCGTAATTGCGCGTGTTTCGCTCCAATCCTGTTTTTTTCCAGGGCGTGTGTCAGGGCGGCTGCCGTCGTTTTGCCGGGAGACCACATTGATTGAAGTAGTCGCATCGCCGATCTGATTCCGCATTTCACCCCGATAAGACTTATAATAAGGTACCATCAATCCAACCACCAGATCCTTTGCCCTGCAATTGGCTAGATATTCGGTTTCAAAAGACGTCAATTCTTTCGTGTTGTGATTATGATGTAAAAAGGCAGCACCGCCGATAATCATGGCAGCGTGGCGCTCCATGGTGCGCTCAGCACTATACTGGTCACCTAATGTGCCAACACGTTGGCGGCCCTGGTTGGTGGCATTGAAATTCGGGCCTAGAGCTTCGCGGATTTCATCCTGGGAGAAGCCATAATGACATGCGGCCCCCTTCATATTGCGAACGAATTCTTGCATGTAATTAGCATTATCATTTCCGCCACGTGCCAAATCGTCAGAGCCGCCAAGCTGAAGGTCCATTTTAATGATTGTTAAGCCCTTGGCTTTACGTAGACGGTTAATTTCCATCAATTTTAGCAGGCAATCGACCGGTGTATGCATTTGAAGAAAATAGGTGGCAAAACCGGATTCACGTTGGGTATCTGAAAGCGCAATTTTAAGCGTAAAGCTATGGTTATTTTGCTCTAGGTAATCCGTAGATGCCGGATCCGTGCAAAATCCTTCCAAGTATTGAGGCGCGTAAATTAAATCATGCGCGGTTTCATGTAAAAATTCCAGCTGTAGGCCGGAATTAATGCCGGATAATTTTATTAATCGCCAAAGATTTTTGGCATCCTGCGCACCCCCGTAATTGGAGATGATATACTGGCGTATGGCATTAGGATATTGTTGATAAATGTCAAGGCGCGCCAGCGTTTCCACATAAACATCAAATTTTTTGCGCTCTTTGTTATCTTGCGCATTATCACGGAGGCCTGCAACCTTTTCCTTTAGCTGGTCCCAGTTCATGTTATCTTCCAGCAAATCACAAATACCAGCATGGATTTCACTGGATTGGCGAATATCTCCCCGCCGCCAAAACCACCCCGCCTTTTTGACGATGGCGCTTAATTTTTGCAGCGTGACATAGACCTCATTATAATTAGTCTGATTTTCTGAAGCTTGCTTTAAGACATCATACAATCCAATTCCATTTGGATCGTTATGATAGCTGAGCGCATTTTCCATCGTTGCCGGTTGGGATAAGCGGATGATGATATGATTAAGCTGTCCTTTAAGCGTTGTCTGATCTTTCAACTCGGTGAGTTGTATTATTAGCCATTGCCGGATGCGTTCGAAATCGCCTTCAATACCTTCTTTCATATTTTCGGCACGGCGTGCAGGATTGCCATCTGCATCCGCAAGTTCCCATCCGCCCATCATAGCAAGCATATAATCATCTAAAGACTGAGTTCGGTAAGCGCCGGGCTGCCCGCTCATAGTATTGCGAATTGCTTCACGTAATTTATAAGCTGCATGGGCACTTCCCCACATGCCATTCGCAACATATGGAAAACTTCCTGCAATTTCTTCGAATGCTGTCCTTTTATCCGGCCGAATAACAGAAGCATTCCTAATTCCCTGGAGTGCATTCTGGACCTGTGCAAAGTTTGCTGCGTTAGGATTCATAACAAAATTACCCAGGTCAAGTCCCAGCTGCCGGAAACCTTGCTGATAATCCACACTGACGGTATCTGTGGGATGTGAAGTAGATTGAACCCACCAAGCATGGTTGAAAACATTATGCTGGAGTTCTGTTAATTGACTATTGGCTGTTCCATGTGTGTTTTGTGATAAATCCATAGCTCGCTGCAATGCGCCGCGTACAGTTTGTCCGGGCGGCCTTCTGTTGCTATCGGCTTCACTATCCAGTCTTCGGTTAACACCATTACTATGTGCAAGCTCATGTGCTTTACGAACAATATCTGCCCATTTATGCATTATTTCAGTTACGGCAGTTCTATCTTCAATGGTGGGGATTTCTTCCAGAATTTGCTCATAGCCTTGATGGCGAATGGCTTCTGAGGGTTCCTGACCAATTTCCAGAATTTTAAGAAAAGCGCCTCTATCTTTAGGCGAAAGCGTCCTTACCCACATTGCGTGTAATGCTTTCGTTACGTCAGCCGGATTTTGAGAAAGCAGCAGGTTCGCAATAGACGATATCTCTAGCACGTCGGCAGATATTAGATTTTGAGGGGCTGATATTACCATATTTTATGCCGTTCCATAATTATATCGATGCAAATATATCTAATTTCAGAGAATGAAAGCAAGTAAATTTTTCTATTATTATATCTGAATGTGAAAAAAAATTAAAAACCCCGCCGAAGCGGGGTGTTGCTATGAGATATGTTGTAATTTAAGGACGAGGAGTAGTAGCCCTACTACTCGTGACTGCTTGATAATTTTCAAGCGCAGTTCCTACTGAATAGAGAGTGCCTTGATAGGGAACTCTAGGGGGCGCTGGCAGGGGGGGGGAACCAATTTCTTCGTATGCTAACAATACCTTTTCATGTGCCTCATGAATACAACCGCGCACACCAAAGTCTTCTTCGTTCCCCATTTCTTCAAATCGATAATTTAATTCACGCATTGCAACTGCCAATCCGCCTAGGGAATGGATATTCCCGTCTGCGTAAGACGCAGCACATGCAGCACCAATTTCCCCAATTGCCCCAGCAGCAGCACCCCGTAAGTTTCTATTAGAACCCGAAAATAAAGTTGCTAGGGCAGGAAGAGCCTCTTCAGCTGCAGCGCCAAAGTGTCTAAGCACATTTACGGCACCATTACACTTGCCTGGAAACTTTGTAATATCTGAAATTGCTGTAGATATTTTATCTTTTAATCCACTATCTTGAGACATAAAGTTTCCTTCCTAAAATGTTGTAATGATTGTTGAATATATTATGATTATAGTCAAATGACAAATAATTTCTGCGTGACCAATTCCCAAAATTAAACCTTGATTATCAAATCAGTATAAACCATAACTCGTTTATTATGCAAAGGTTTTTAATACTTGCAAATAAAAAACCGCCCAAAATGGACGGTTTTTTATATTTATCAAATAGTTATGTGGCGCTTCTTACTCCACGATTTTCGACACGACGCCTGCGCCGACGGTTCTACCGCCTTCGCGGATTGCGAAGCGCAAGCCTTCATCCATCGCGATCGGCGTGAGCAGTTCAATGTCCATGGCGATGTTGTCGCCTGGCATCACCATC
>Ga0105240_10003141_pt1 | contig 25991 bp, 18 predicted proteins | sample KBSC54metaG_FD_80426 | JGI IMG/M metagenome (GOLD analysis project Ga0105240, IMG submission 80426) | Corn rhizosphere microbial communities from Kellogg Biological Station, Michigan, USA - KBS C5-4 metaG | ecosystem: Host-associated > Plants > Roots > Rhizosphere > Soil | place: Michigan, USA...
GACACCGACCAGGAGCGGATGCCCGGATGGCCGGGCTTGCCATGGCGGCGAAACACTCGGGGCCCCTCTCCCGGATGTCCCTGATCCACCAGAGCGTCTCGACGTTCTTGTTCAGCGTCGGGCGGCCGAACAGGCCCACCTCGGCGATATAGGGGGGGCGGTTGCGCGGCAGGCCGCGCTTGCCCTCGATGCTCTCCAGCATCGCGCTCTCTTCGCCGCAGATGTAGGCGCCGGCGCCGCGCCGCAGCTCGATGAAACCCGGCGCGACGATCTTCGCCGCCTCGAGGGCAGCGATCTCGGCGCGCAGGATGGCCAGCACGGCGGGATATTCGTCGCGCATGTAGAGGTAGATCTTGTCGGCCTCGACGGCGTGCGCGGCGATCAGCGCGCCCTCGAGCGTGCGGTGCGGATCGCGCTCGAGATAGACGCGGTCCTTGAAGGTGCCGGGCTCGCCCTCGTCGCCGTTGATCGACATCAGGCGCGGTCCGGGGAACGAGCGCACGATTTCCCACTTCTTGCCGGCCTGGAAGCCCGCGCCGCCGAGGCCGCGCAGGCCGGCGGCCTGCATCGTGGCCATGAGCGTGTCGGCGGTGACCTCGCCCGCACGCACGCGGTGCAACAGCTTGTAGCCACCCTCGGCCTGGTAGGCCGCGAGCGCGATGTAGGCAGGTACCGCGACGCCGATCTCACCCGCGCGCGCCATCGCCAACAGGCCCTCACGCGTGGCGTGATCGACCTCGCGATCGCCGATGCGCGCCGCCGGTGCGCCGGCGCAACGGCCCACGCAGGGCGCGCGCACGACGCGGATCGCGGCCGGATCGACCGCGCCCGCCACCTCGGCAAACAGCTTCTCGGCGCCCGCCACCATGCAGGCGATCGAATCGCATACCCGGATGGTGAGCGGCGCCGGTTCGGCCTCGCCTTCCTTCACCACGTCGAAATGATCGTAAAAGGACGCGACCTCGTAGATCTCGGCCTGCGCCATGCGCATGTCTTCGGCGAGCGCCCGCAGGTGACGTGCCGACAGGCAACGATATTCGTCCTGGATCAGGTGCAGGAATTCGATCAGCAGGTCGGGGCGGCGCGGACGGCCGCCCAACAGCGCCCGGACCTCACGCAGGGCGTTGTCGTCGAGCGGCCGGCCCTTCGGCCCGCGATCGCGGCGACGGTCCCTGATCTTGGTATCTACGTTCTGCGCCATTGCATTTCGCCTCTATCCGACCAGGCTTGCGTACGACAGGAAGGGAACGATCTCGCCCGACGCGACCCCGTTCGTCTGCTCATGCAACTCGACAAGCCCGTCCGTCTCGACCAGCGATGATAATAGTCCGGCTCCTTCGCGCGGGAATTTTACCGCTTCGAGGACGCCGCCTTCCCCTCTGCGCAATTTAACGCGCACATATTCCCGCCGCCCCGCCTTTTTCCTATAGACGAAAGTCGCATGCACCGGGACGCTCGGGGGCAGGCCCACCGGCGTGCCGGACAGCGCCAGGATGGCCGGACGGGCGACATAGGCAAAAGTGACGTAGCTCGCTACCGGGTTGCCCGGCAGGCCGATGAACGGCGTTCCGTCGATCACGCCCATGGCGACGGGCCGGCCGGGCTTGATGGCCATGCGCCAGAACACCAGCGTGCCGATGCTCTCCACCGCCGCCTTGACGTAGTCGGCCTCGCCCGTCGAGACGCCGCCCGAGGTCAGGATCAGGTCGTGGTCGGCGGCAGCTGCCTTCAGCATCGCCGCGGTCGCCGTCGGATCGTCGCGCAGGATGCCGAGGTCGTCGACCGCGCAGCCCAGCCGCGCCAGCATCGACAGCAGCATGAAGCGGTTGGAATCGAAGAGCTGCGTGGGACCGCGCGGGGCGCCCGGAGACACGATCTCGTTGCCGGTCGAGAAGACCGCCACCCGGATGCGGCGGCGCACCTCGACCTCGGTTCGGCCGAGCGCCGCGGCGAGCGCCACGTCCTGCGGCCGCAGGCGATGGCCCGCCTTCAGCACGACCTGGCCCACCCTGACATCCTCGCCGGCCGGGCGGACATTGGACCCACGCTTGAGGCCGGACGGCAGAACGACAGCCTTGCCCGAGGCTTCGAGGCGCACGTCCTCCTGCATGAAGACCGTATCGGCGCCGGGCGGCATGGGCGCGCCGGTAAAGATGCGGATGGCCCGGCCCGCCGTCGCCGCGACGTCGGCGGAGCCTCCGGCCTGGACGAGATCGGCAATGGCGAAGGTTTTTTCCTGGTCGACGGGAAGATCCTCGCCGCGCACGGCGTAGCCGTCGACGGCGGAGTTGGTGAAGGGTGGCAGCGGAAATGGGGCGGCGATATCTTCGGCAAGGACACGACCGTCGGCTTGGGTGAGCCCGAGCTGTTCGCTGCCCTCGACCACGCCCAGCCGCGACGGCAGGAGCGCCACTGCGTCGTCGACCGACAGCAGCGGTCCTCCGAAGGCGAAGCAATCACCCGACAGTTGCGCCATGACAACCGGATGCGGGTTTCGACGCGACGATGCGTAACGTGGTCGACGATGTGCAGTCGGACCGCAACGGCTCGCTTGCGTCGCCACGCAGCGCGCAACGGCGGATCGTCTCGGCGTCAGGCCAGGCCGCAGACATTGTTCAGCTCTCACCAAGGATCCCAAGCTGGCTTCGGGCCAGTCTGCGCTGTTCTTCTCGTCCCGTTTCGATGATCCGCGACGCCCCCTCCCGTCGCATTAAAGCGATCCCGTTGCTTAATAGGATAATCCTATCAATATCCAGCCATCACAAGGATTTGAACGATGATACAGGCGGTATACCGACTGAGCGAATGTTCCCTAACTTATTGATTTTGCTAGATGTGTTGCCTCGGCGACCAAAGCCGCCGCCAACGGGGTCATCGGCTCGCGCGGCAGGACCACCAGACCGACCTGATGAGTGGCGGCCGGTTCGACGATGGGGATCGACCGCAGGTGTTGGGTCAGGCCGAGATTGTCGGCGAGCTTTTCCGGCATGACGCTGGCCCAGCGGCCGGTACGGACGTGGGAGAAGAGCACGATCATCGAGTTCGATTCGAGGGTCGGTTCCGTCCTGTTCCCGGCGGCGATCAAGAGGCCGTCGATGATGCGGCGGTTCTGCATGTCCGGCGTCAGCAGGCAGAGCGGCACCTTGCCGACCTCGGCCCAGGTAACGCGATCGCGGTTGCCGAGCGGACTGTCCTCCGAGGTGAGCAACCGGTACTGCTCGAGATAGAGCGGTATCGCGCGCAGCCGGCCCAGCGGCTCGTTGTCGATGTAGGTGAGTCCGGCGTCGACTTCGAGATTCTCGATCATCGACAGGATGTCGATCGACGTGCGCGACAGGATGGTGAACTTCACGTTCGGATGCTTGGCGCGATAGGGCGTGGTCAGCTCCGAGACCATGGGCAGCGCGGTCGGGATGGCGGCGATCTTCAGGTGGCCGTTCAGGCCCTTCTTCAAGGTCCGCACCTCCTCGCGCATGGCGCGCGTGTCGGCCACGATGGTGCGCGCCCAGTCGAGCACGCGCTCGCCCTCGGCGGTGAAGCCGATGAAGCGCGAGGTGCGCTGGACCAGCATGACGCCCAGAACCTCCTCGAGCTGCTTGATGCCGGCCGAGAAGGTGGGCTGCGTCACGCCGCAGCGCTCGGCGGCCTTGCTGAAGTTCTGCTCGCGCGCGAGCGCCAGGAGATATTCGAGCTTGTCGATCATGCCACGGCCATCTCGCGCTCGATCCACGGCAGCAACGCGGCCTCGCGCGGCTGCCAGCCGAGATCGGCGCGCGCGCGGCGGCCGCGCACGCGGCTGTTGGAACCCAGCGAATAGACGGCGCGGCCCCTGCCCCACTCGGCGATCGCCGCGTCGACCGGCCAGTCCTGCGGCGCGCCCAGACCGAGCCGGCGCGCGACCGCCGCCGTGACGTCACGGAACGCCGCCTCGCCGTTCTCGGCGAAGTAGAAGCCGCCAGGGGCTGCCTTGGCCAGCGCCAGGACATAGAGCTCCGCCACATCGTCGACGTGGACGTTCGACCAGACATTGAGGCCGCGACCGACATGGCGGACGATGCCGCTCTTGCGCGCCTGGGCGACCAGGGTCGGCACCTGGGCGCTGTCGCGCGCCAGCCCGCGGCCCGCGCCGTAGATCAGCGTGTTGCAGACGACGGCCGCGCGCACGCCGCGCCCGGCACCCGCCCGCACCAGCGCGTCGATCGCCACGCGCGCCTTCTTGTCGGGCACGGGATCGGGCGCCGTGTCCTCGTCGTAGATCTTGTCGGACGCCGCAGCGCCGCACGCCTCGTCGGCCACGATGCTGGACCCGGAAGTGTGCAGCAGCGGCTTGCCCGAGCCCGCGAGGCCCGCGAGCAGCGCCTCGACCGCGCCGCGATGGTCGCTGTCGGCGGTGTTGATCACGCCTCCGGCGCGCACCGCCTCGGCGGTGAGGAGACCCGCGTCGTCGAGGCTGCCGATCACCGGCTCGATGCCGATCGCGGCCAGGCGCCGGGCCTTGTCGGCGCCGCGCACCAGCCCGCGCAGGCGATGGCCGTCGCTCAGCAGGCGGACGGCGATGGTGCCGCCGATATAGCCCGCGGCACCGGTCATGAAGATGTCCACGTCGCGTCTCCTACAAGCCGAGCGTCAGTTGCGGCGGCGGCGGTGCCGGCCCGTCGGCCAGCGCCGCCATGTTCGACAGCGACACGCCCAGCAGCCGAACCTTCTTCTCCAGCGGAAAGATGCTGCGCACAAGCTCGATGCTGGTGCGCGCCAGCAGGTCACGGCTGGCCACCGGCTCGGCGAGCGTGCGGCTGCGCGTGACGATCTGGAAGTCGGCATACTTGATCTTCACGGTGACGGTGCGGCCGGCGATGCCGGTGCGCTCGCAATAGCCCCAGACGTCGTCGAGCACGGACGCCACGCCCTCCTCGATCTCGCGCGGCCGGCTGAGGTCCTCCATGAAGGTGGTTTCCGAGCCGACCGACTTGCGTGGACGGTTGGGCACGACGCGGCGCTCGTCCTCGCCGCGGGCGATGGCGTGATAGTAGGCGCCCGACTTGCCGAAATATTGCTCGAGGAACTCGAGCGACTGCGCCTTGAGGTCGGCACCGGTATGGATGCCCAGCCGATTCATCTTCTCGGCGGTCTTGGGGCCGACACCGTGGAACTTGGCCACCGCCAGGCCCTCGACGAAGGCCGGACCCTTTTCGGGCGGAATGACCGTCTGGCCGTCGGGCTTGTTGTAATCGGACGCGAGCTTGGCCAGGAACTTGTTGTACGAGACGCCGGCCGACGCCGTGAGCCCGGTGGTCTCCAGGATGCGCGCGCGGATCTCGCGGGCGATGGCCGAGGCGAGCGGGATGTTCTTGAGGTTGGTCGTGACGTCGAGATAGGCCTCGTCGAGCGACAGCGGTTCGACCAGCGGCGTGTAGTCGAGGAAGATCTCGCGGATCTGGCGCGACACTTCCTTGTAGACGTCGAAGCGCGGCTTCACGAAGACCAGTTCGGGGCACAGGCGCTTGGCGGTGACCGACGGCATGGCCGAGCGCACGCCGAACGTGCGCGCCTCGTAGCTCGCCGCCATGACGACGCCACGCTGGCGGCCGCCGACCGCGACGGGCCGGCCGCGCAGCTCAGGGGCGTCGCGTTGCTCCACGGACGCGTAGAACGCGTCCATATCGACGTGGATGATCTTGCGGATTTCCGGACCCGGCATTGGCCGAGCCTAGTCCTTCGCGTGCGGTCGCGGCAGGGGCGGCGGTGGACGGCGCGATCGGCGTCGGCACCGGCACCGGCACCGGCAGCGCACCCACCTGTGCGGGCGTGGGCGTGCCGAGATTGGCGAGGCGCTGCAGGAGATGGCCACGCACATTGTCGAGATGGGCGTGCACGGCGGCGCGCGCGGCTTCGCCGTCGCCCCGGGCCAGCGCGTCGAGAATGGCGAGATGTTCGTCGCACACCTGGTCGATGCGCTCGGGGAGCCGGCCGAGGCGGAACATCGCCGTGCGCCGGCGCAGATCGGAGATCGCGGTCGCCAGCACGGGATTGCCCGAGGCCTCGGCGATGGCGGCATGAAAGTCGCGGTCGTCCTCGCGCGTGGTCTCGCTCATGCCCCCTGAGCGCAGACGGTCGGTGCGCGCGCGCGCGGCGGCCAGCACTTCCGGCGCCAGCCGCCCGGCGGCCAGCCGCGCCGCCTCGCCTTCGAGCAGGCGGCGCACGGCAAGCGCGTGCAGGAACTCCTCCAGGGAATAGGGACGCACGACAAGGGCGCCGCCGCGCTGGCGTTCGAGCGTGCCCTCGCCCTCCATCCGGCGCACCGCCTCGCGGACCGGGGTGCGCGAGATGCCGAGCCGGCCCGCGATCTGGCGTTCCGTCACCGCCTCGCCGGCCACGATGGCGCCGCGCAGGATCATGTCGAGCAGGGCGGTATAGGCCATGACCGAGAGCTTCTGGCCGTCGCCCGGATCGAGATCTTCGGTGATCAGAGTATCCATTGCGTCCTTTGGTATACCGATTGTGTCCCAAACTGCTTTGGCTTCTGGCGTTCCAATGGTATACCAATCGCATTCCGGATAGGTCAATCCTAACAGACGGATAATTCAGGGGAAAAAGGAACGGTCATGGCAGGCGTGAGTAACGACGAAATCCGGATCCTGACCCCATCAGGCATGTTGGGCTACGGCTTCCCGATCGATCACTTCAAGATGGGGCTGGCGCTGAAGCCGCACGCCATCACCATCGACTCGGGCTCGACCGACTCCGGCCCCCAGAAACTCGGCCTGGGCGAGATGACCTGCAGCCGCGAGGCCTATGTGAAGGACATCGAGGTCCTGCTGGAGGCCCAGCAGGCCACGCGGATCCCGGTGCTGATTTCCTCGGCCGGCGGCGACGGCAGCAATCTCCACGTCGACGTCTTCCGCGGCATCATCGCCGAGATCGCCGCGCGGCGCGGCTGGCACTTCAAGCTCGCGTCGATCTACGCCGACATCGACAAGGCCCACATCGCCCGCGAACTGAAGGCCGGGCGCATCGAGCCGCTCGGCCCGGTGCCGCCGCTCGACCCGCGCGAGATCGACGCCGCCACCGTGGTCGTGGCGCAGATGGGCGCCGAGCCGTTCGTCAAGGCGCTCGACGAGGGAGAAGGTGTCGACGTGATCGTCGGCGGCCGCTCCTACGATCCGTCGCCCACCGCGGCGATGGCGATCCGCGCCGGCTTCGATCCGGCCCTGGCCTGGCACATGGGCAAGATCATGGAGTGCGGCGCGCTCTGCGCCGAGCCGGTGGGGCGCAACGTCATGGGCTACCTGCGGCGCGACCATTTCGAGATCGAGCCGCTCAATCCCGCCGAGCGCTGCACCACGGCGTCGGTCGCGGCCCACACGCTCTACGAGAAGACCCACCCGTTTTTGCTGGCCGGCCCGGGCGGCACGCTCGACCTGTCGCAGTGCCGGTACGAGCAGGTGAGCGACCGCAGGGTGCGCGTGTCGGGCAGCAAGTTCATTCCGGCCAATCCCTACACGGTGAAGCTCGAGGGCGCCAAGACCGCAGGCTGGCGCAGCATCTTCATCGCCGGCGCGCGCGATCCCATCTTCATCTCCCAGATCGACGAGATCCTGGCCAAGGTGCTGGCCGGCACGCGCGCCTACTTCTCGGAGATACCCGAGGAAACCTACCAGATCATCCCGCATCTCTACGGCAAGAACGGCGTGATGGGCGATCTCGAGCCGGTGAAGACGCCGGCCCACGAGCTCTGCATCATCATCGAGGTCGCCGCCGCCACGCAGGCGATCGCCACGGCGATCTGCGGCAAGGCGCGCACCAGCCTGATGCACGCTCCCTACCCCGGCCGCATCGCCACCGCGGGCAACCTCGCCTCGCCGTTCACGCCGCTCGAGATCCCGCTGGGCGAGGCCTGCGAGTTCAACGTCTATCACCTGATGAAGATCGACAGTCCGACGACGCTGTTCCCGATCCGCTACGAGGAAATCTGAACATGGCTCTCGTTCCCACGCCGCTGCGCGACATCGCCAAGGTGGTGCGCAGCAAGAACGCCGGTCCGTTCGAGATCACGCTCGATATCGTCTTCAAGACCCGCGAGGACTTCGAGGCGGTGCGCAAGAGCGGCGTCATCACCAGGGAGCTGGTGTCGGAGCTCTACAACGTGCCGACCCAGAACATCATCACCTTCGGCTTCTTCGAACTGGTCAACGCCGTGAAGATCACGCTGCCGCGGCCGCGCGTGCAGGGCGGCATCGGCGAGACCGACATGCATGCCGCCCAGCAGCACGTGCCCCTGCAGGAAATCAAAATCCCCTGGCCATCCTAGAACGGCCACCAGCTCCGCTTCCGGGATGATGCAGATGCAGGCGCCGGGTTCGACGACGGCGTCGCTGCCGGGATCGGCAGGTCCTGCACCTTCCAGCCGCCGCCCAGGGCGGTGACGAGCGTGGCGCTGGCCGTGAAGCGGCTGAGCCGCACGTTGATCAGCGCCTGCTCGGCGCTCAACGCCGCGGTCTGGGTCTGGATCACCGTCGTATAAGGGATGGTGCCGGCGCGATACTGGTTGAGCGACAACCGCTCAGCCTCGCGCGCGGCGGCAACCGCGGCCTCCTGCACCTTCTCCTGCTGCTCGATCAGGCGCTGCTGGACCAGCCCGTCCTCGACCTGCTGGAACGCCGTCAGCACCGTCTGGCGATAGAGCGCGACCGTCCTGTCGTAGTTGGCCCGCGCGCCCTCGACCTGGGCGCCGCGCGCGCCGCCGTCGATCGCGGTGCCGGCCAGCGCCGGTCCGATCGACCAGATGGCCGAGCCCATGGTGAAGAGCGTGCTCAGCATCGAGGCGGCGAAGTTGATGCTGGCTCCCAGCGTGATGTCCGGATAGTAGGCGGCGACGGCGACGCCGACCTGGGCGTTGGCCGACGCCATCTGCCGCTCGGCCGAGGCGATGTCGGGCCGGCGCTCGAGCAGCGCCGAGGGCAGGCCGGCATCGACGGTGGGCACGGTCGAGGGCAACGGCGCGGGCGCGATGCTCACTTCCGCCGGCGCCTTGCCGATCAGGGCCGCGATCGCATGCTCGAACTGCGCGCGATTGACGCCCTCGGCGACCAGCTGGGAGCGCGTCTGCTCGAGGATCGTCTGCGCCTGGACAAGGTCGAGACGCGAGGCCGTGCCGGCGGTGACCTGGTTCTGCACGATCTGCAGCGAGCGCGTGTAGGCCGCGACCGACTCCTCGAACAGGCGGCGGCGGCGATCCGAGACCCGCAGCGCGAAGTAGTTGGTGGCCAGGCTCGACTGGATCGACAGCCGTGCCGCGGCGAGGTCGCCGGCGCTCGCCTGGGCCGCCGCGGCGTCGCTCTCGATGGTCCGGCGGATGCGGCCCCAGACGTCGATCTCCCAGCTCAGCGACCCGCCGACCGAGAACTCGCCCTGGCTGCTGCTGACGCCGCCGGCGAGAAGGCTGGTCGAGCTGCTGCTGCCGCGCCCGCTGTTCTGCGTGGCGCTGCCGGTGTAGCCGATCGTCGGATAGAGCTGCGACTGGGTCTGGCGGATCAGGGCCACGGCCTGGCGGTACGCCGCCTCGTTCTGCTTCAACGTCTGGTTCGAGACGTCGACTTGCGCCATCAGCCGGTCGAGCTCGGGATCGCCATAGACGCTCCACCACGGACCGCGGTCGATCGTGTCGCGCGGCAACGCCGGCCGGAAGACCGAATCGGTCGTCTCCTTGTAGGCCGGCGTGGGCGGCGTCGCGGGCGGCGGCTTCCGGTAGTCGGGACCGACCATGCAGCCGGCGAGCGACAACGCACCGCCAACGACGACGAACCTGCGGGAGGTGCTCATGTCTGTGGCTCCAGACCGCCCATGCTGCGCGCCAGGCGGCTATGCGAGTCGCGGTCGCGGCGGCGGAAGCGATCGAGATAGAGGTAGATCACCGGCGTGGTGTAGAGCGTCAGCACCTGGCTGACCAGCAGGCCGCCGATGATCGAGATGCCGAGCGGCCGGCGCAGCTCGGCGCCGTCGCCGAAGCCCAGCGCCAGCGGCAGCGCGCCCAGCATGGCGGCCATCGTCGTCATCAGGATCGGCCGGAAGCGCAGCAGGCAGGCATGGTAGATCGCCTCGCGCGGCTCCAATCCGCCGTTGCGTTCGACCTCGAGCGCCACGTCGATCATCATGATGGCATTCTTCTTCACGATGCCGATCAGCAGCAGCACGCCGATCATGGCGATGATGCTGAACTCCACGCCGAACAGCTCGAGCGCCAGCAGCGCGCCGATGCCGGCCGACGGCAGGGTCGACAGGATCGTGATCGGGTGGATGTAGCTCTCGTACAGGATGCCGAGCACGATGTAGATCGCCGCCAGCGCCGCCAGCACGATGAAGATCTGGTTGTTGAGCGATTGCTGGAAGGCGCGCGCGGTGCCGGCGAAGGTACCGTGGATGGTGGCCGGGACGCCGACCTCGTTCATGGTCTCGTTCACGTAGGCCACCGCGTCGCTCAGGGTCTTGCCGGGCACCAGGTTGAACGAGACGGTGGTGGCGACGAACAGGCCCTGGTGATTGACGCCGAGCGGCGTGGTGCCGAACTCGTAGCGCGTCACCGCCGACAGGGGCACCATCTTCTCCGGTGTGTTGCTGACCGCGGCCCCGGTCGAGGCCGAGCCGCGGCCGCTGACGGCGATCTGGTTGGTGAGCTGGTTGCGCACCGCCTGGCTGGGATCGAGCGAGGTCGCGGCGTTGGTGAGGCCGGCGACCGAGCCGGTGTTGCCGGCCACCGACTTCACCGCCGGCGCCGGCGAGACGATCGCCTGGGTCGCCTGCGCGCCGCTGATCGCCCCGCCCGAGGTGCTGACGTAGATGTCCTTCAGCGACTCGGGATTCTCCCAGTTGTCGGGGGAGACCTCCATGACCACGTGATACTGGTTCAGCGCGTTGTAGATCGTCGACACCTGGCGCTGGCCGAAGGCGTCGTAGAGCGTGGCCGAGATCGACCGCGTGTCGACGCTGAGCCGGCTCGCCGCGTCGCGGTCGATCGTCAGGTTGACCTGCAGGCCGCGCTGCTGCTGGTCGGAATCGACGTCGGTGATGACCGACGTGTCCTTCTGCAGCGCCTCGACCAGCTTCGGTCCCCACAGGTAGAGATCGGGCAGCGAGTCGGCCTGCAGCGTGTACTGGTACTGCGAATTGCTCTGGCGGCCGCCGACCCGGATGTCCTGGACCGCCTGCATGAACAGGTTCGCACCCGACACCTGGGTGAGCTTGCCGCGCAGGCGCTGGATGACCTGGTCGGCCGAGACCTTGCGCTCGCTGAGCGGCTTCAGCGTGGCGAACAGGAAACCCGAATTGGTCTGGCTGCCACCGGTGAAGCCCACGACATTGGCGATGTCGGGATCCTCGCGCACGATGGCGACGAACTGGCGGAACTTCCGCCGCATCGCCTGGAACGAGATACTCTGGTCGGCGCGGATGCCGCCGACGATGCGGCCGGTGTCCTGCTGCGGGAAGAAGCCCTTGGGAATCGACACGTAGAGATGGATGTTCAGCAGCACCGTCAGCAGGAACACCACCATGGTCATGCGCGGATGGCGCAGCACCCAGCCCAGCGTGCGGCCGTAGAAGCGCTGCATGCCGTCGAACACCCGCTCGCTCGCCGCGGCGAGGCGATTGGGCTTCTTCTGCTCGTCCTTCGACTGCGGCCGGCGCAGCACGTAGGCGCACATCATCGGCGTCGTGGTGAGCGAGATCACCATCGAGATCAGGATGGCGATCGACAGGGTGACGGCGAACTCCCGGAACAGGCGGCCGACGATGCCGCCCATCAGCAGGATGGGGATGAACACGGCGATCAGCGAGACGCTCATCGACACGACGGTGAAGCCGACCTCGCGCGCGCCGAGCAGGGCTGCATCCATGCGCGACATGCCGGCCTCGATGTGCCGCGAGATGTTCTCGAGCACGATGATGGCGTCGTCGACCACGAAGCCCGCCGCGATGGTCATGGCCATCAGCGACAGGTTGTTGAGGCTGAAGCCCAGCAGGTACATCACGCCGAAGGTGCCGACCAGCGACACCGGCACGGCGACCGAGGGCACGAGGCCGGCCCGGAACGAGCGCAGGAAGGCGAAGGTCACCAGCACGACCAGGATGACGCTGATGGTGAGCGCCCGTTCGACCTCCTTGAGCGACGCGCGGATGGTCGTGGTGCGGTCGGTCGCCACCGTGACGTCGACGTCCTGCGGCAGAGCCGCCTGCAGCTCGGGCAGCAGCGCCTTCACCTTGTCGACGGTCTCGATGACGTTGGCGTTGGGCTGGAGGTAGATGATCACCAGCACCGAGCGCTTGCCGTTGGACTGGCCCTCGTTGCGGATGTCCTCGGTCGAATCGATGACTTCCGCCACATCCGACAGGCGCACCGGCCCGTTGTTGCGCCAGGCGATGATGAGGTCGCGGAAGTCGTTGGCTACGCGACTCTGGTCGTTGGTGTAGAGCTGGTAGCGTCGGCCGTTGGCCTCGATCGCACCCTTGGGCGAGTTGGCGTTGGCCGCCGCCAGTGCCGCGCGCACACTCTCCAGCCCGATCTGGTACTTCGAAAGCGCCTGCGGGTTGATCTCGACCCGCACCGCCGGCAGCGAGCTGCCGCCCAGGCTCACCTGCCCGACGCCCGAGACCTGCGAGAGCTTCTGCTGCAGGACATTGGACGCGGCGTCGTAGATGCGGCCCTGGCCCAGGGTGTCGGAGGTCAGCGCCAGGATCAGGACCGGCGCGTCGGCCGGGTTGACCTTGCGGTATTGCGGGTTGCTGCGCAGGCTGGTCGGAAGGTCGGCGCGCGCCGCATTGATGGCGGCCTGCACGTCACGCGCCGCGCCGTCGATCGAACGCGACAGGTCGAACTGCAAGGTGATGCGCGAGTTGCCGACCGTGCTGTTCGAAGTGATCTCGCTCACGCCCGCGATGGCGCCGAGGCGGCGCTCGAGCGGCGTGGTGACGCTGGTCGACACCGTGTCGGGCGACGCGCCGGGCAGCGACGCCGAGACCGATATGGTCGGGAAGTCGACCTTGGGCAGCGACGCCACCGGCAGCGCCATGAAGGCCATGAGACCCGCCATCAGGATACCGAGCGTCAACAGGGTCGTGGCGACCGGCCGGGCGATGAAGGGCGCCGACAGGTTCATCACGACTGGAAGCCCTCCGGCAGTTCGGACGGCAGCGGCGCGTCGGGATCGGGCAGCGGATGGGCCGGCGTGTCGAGCGGCACGCCGCGCACCCGGCGGCCGAGCCGGTCGAAGGCGAGGTAGATCACTGGCGTGGTGAAGAGCGTCAGCATCTGGCTGACGATCAGGCCGCCGACGATGGTGAGGCCGAGCGGATGGCGCAGCTCCGAGCCCGTGCCGGTGCCCAGCATCAGCGGCAGCGCGCCGACGAGAGCCGCGATGGTTGTCATCAGGATCGGCCGGAAGCGCAGCAGGCAGGCCTGGTGAATCGCCTCCATCGGCGCCTTGCCCTCGTGGCGTTCGGCCTCGAGCGCGAAGTCGATCATCATGATGGCGTTCTTCTTCACGATGCCGATCAGCAGCACGATGCCGATGATGGCCACGATGCTGAGGTCGTCGCCGGCGAGGATCAGGGCGAGCAGCGCGCCGATGCCGGCCGACGGCAGGGTCGACAGGATCGTAATCGGATGGATGTAGCTCTCATAGAGCACGCCCAGCACGATGTAGACGGTCACGATGGCGGCCAGGATCAGCATGAGCTGGCTGCTGAGCGCCTTCTGGAAGGCCAGCGCGGCCCCCTGGAACTGGGTGGTGATCGACCGCGGCAGGCCGATCTCCCGCTGCGCGGCGGTGATGGCCTCGACGGCGGCGCCAAGCGAGGCGCCAGGGGCGAGGTTGAAGGAGATGGTGGTCGACGGAAACTGGCTGAGCCGGTCGAGCCGGAGCGGCGCCGTCTGCTCCTCGAAAGTGGCGATAGCCGACAGCGGCACCTGCTTGCCGGCACCCGCCGAGCTCGGCAGGTAGAGGTTGTGCAGCGCGTCGACCGTGCCCGCCATCGACGGCTCGAGCTCGTAGATCACGCGGTACTGGTTGGTTTGGGTGTAGACCGTCGAGACGATGCGCTGGCCGAAGGAGTCGTAGAGCAGGTTGTCGACCGTGGCCGCGGTGATGCCGAAGCGGGCAGCGGCATCGCGATCGATCTTGATGAAGAGCGCGAGGCCCTTGCTCTGCAGGTCGTTGGCCACGTCGACGATGTGCGGAATCGACGACATCCGCTCGACCAGCTTGGGCACCCAGGTGTCGAAGTCGGCGGCGTTGGGGCTGACCAGGACGAAGTGATACTGCGTGCGGCTCACCGTCGAATCGATGGTCAGGTCCTGCGAGGGCTGCATGTAGACCGTTATGCCCTCGATCGAGCGCGTCTCGCGCTGGATGCGACGGATGATCTCGCTCGCTGACGCCGAGCGGTCGTCGCGCGGCTTGAGGTTGATCTGCATGCGACCGGAGTTGAGCGTCGGGTTGGTGCCGTCGACGCCGACGAAGGAACTCAGGCTCTCGACGTCCGGGTCCTTGAGGATGGCCTCGGCCATCGTCCGCTGCTTGGCGCTCATGGCCTCGAAGGAATCGCTTTGCGAGGCCTCGGTTATCGCCTGGATGACGCCATTGTCCTGAATCGGAAAGAAGCCCTTGGGGACGACGATGTAGAGCAGCACCGTCAGCACGATCGTGCCGATGGCCACCAGCAGGGTGAGGAACTGGTGGCGGAACACCACGACAAGGCCGTCGTCGTACCAGTCGATCAGGCGGGCGAACCAGCGCGCGCCCAGCGCCTGGGCCTCGACGTGCCGGCCGGCCGCCTCACCCTCCGGCTTGGGCCGGCGGCGCAGGATCTGCGCGCACATCATCGGCACCAGCGTGAGCGACACCACCGCGGAGATCAGGATGGTGACCGACAGCGTGACCGCGAACTCGCTGAACAGGCGGCCGACGACGTCGCCCATGAACAGGAGCGGGATCAGCACCGCGATCAGCGACACGGTGAGCGACACCACCGTGAAGGCGATCTGGCTCGAGCCCTTGAGCGCCGCCAGCACCGGGTCCTCACCCTCCTCGATGTAGCGGGCGATGTTCTCGATCATGACGATGGCGTCGTCGACCACGAAGCCGGTGGCGATGGTGAGCGCCATGATCGACAGGTTGTTGAGGCTGAAGCCCGCGAGATACATGATCGCGAGCGTGCCGACGAGCGACAGTGGCACCGACAGGCTGGGAATCACGGTCGCCCGCCAGTCGCCCAGGAACAGGAAGATCACCGCGACGACCAGGGCCACCGCGAAGGAGAGCTCGATCTGCACGTCGCGCACCGAGGCGCGGATGGTCAGCGTGCGATCGGTCAGCACGGTCACGTCGAGCGAGCTCGGCAGCGTGTCCCTGAGCTGCGGCAGCAGCGCCTTGATGTTGTCGACGACGGCGATGACGTTGGCGGCGGGCTGGCGCTGGACGTCGACGATCACGGCCTGGGTGTTGTTCATCCACGCCGCCAGCCGGTCGTTCTCGCGGCTGTCCGAGACGCTGGCGACGTCCTTCAGGCGCACCGGCGCGCCGTTCTTGTAGGCCACGATCACGTCATTGAACATGTTGGGATCGGTGATCTGGTCGTTGGCGTTGATCGTGTAGGCGCGCGTCGGCCCGTCGAAGTTGCCCTTGGGCGTGTTGACGTTGGCGTTGGTGATCGTCGTGCGCAGGTCGTCGACGTTGAGGCCGTAGGCCGCCAGCGCCGTCGGGTTGGCGCGGATGCGCACGCCGGGCTTCTGCCCGCCGCCGAGGCTGACCAGGCCGACACCGGGAAGCTGCGAGATCTTCTGCGCCAGGCGCGTGTCGACCAGGTCGTAGACCTTGGTGAGCGGGTCGGTCTTGGAGGTGATCGCGAGGGTGAGGATCGGCGCGTCGGCCGGGTTCACCTTCGCATAGATGGGTGGCGCCGGAAGGTCTCCCGGCAGCAGGTTGCCGGCGGCGTTGATCGCCGCCTGCACCTGCTGCTCGGCGATGTCGATGCCGAGCGTGAGGTCGAACTGCAAGGTGATCGCCGAGGCGCCGGCCGAGCTGGTCGACGTCATCTGATTGAGGCCCGGCATCTGGCCGAACTGGCGCTCGAGCGGTGCCGTCACCGAGGAGGTCATGACCTCCGGTCCGGCGCCGGGATAGAGCGTCAGCACGCGGATCGTCGGATAGTCGACCTCGGGCAGCGCGGCCAGCGGCAGGAAGCTGTAGGCGATGAAGCCGACCAGCAGGATCGCCGACATCAGCAGCGACGTGCCCACGGGCCGCTCGATGAAAATCCGCGACGGATTCATGGCGCGCGGCCGCGCTTACTGGTTGGACTGGGCGGGCTGGCCGGCACCGCCACTCCGGCGGCCGCCGTTGCCCCGTTGCTGCTGGCCCTGCTGGTTCTGCGGATGTGCCGGTGCCTCGCCGGTCTGCGGCGCCTTGGAATCTGCGGCGCCCTGTGGCGCGGGCGGCGTCGCGGTGTTGGGCGGTGTCGCGGCCGCGGCCGGCCGGGCGCCCTGCGGCGTCGACTTGCGGATCTTGGCGCCGTCGCGCAGGCGGTCGACGCCGTCGATCACGACCTGGTCGCCGACGGCCAGACCCTTGGTGATGGCGACCTTCTCGCCGTCGGTGACGCCGGTCTCGACGACCTGCACGTGAGCGGTGTCGTCGCCCTTGACCAGGTAGACGAAGGTACCGGGCTGGCCGCGCTGGATGGCGGCGACCGGTACCACGGTCGCGTCCTTCACCGTGTCGACCAGCAGGCGGATGTTCACGAACTGGTTGGGGAACAGCGACTCATCGGCATTGTCGAACATCGCGCGCATCTTCACCGTGCCCGTCGTCGTGTCGACCTGGTTGTCGGTGCTCGAGAGCTTCCCGGTGCCGAGCGTGACCTTCTGCGCCCGGTCGAGTGCCGTCGCGTCGAGCACCGCGCCGCCCTTCAGCCGCTGGCGCACTTGCGGCAGCGCGTCCTCGGGAATGGTGAACAGCACGGAGATCGGCTGCATGAGGGTGATGGTGCAGATGCCGGTGGCGTCGCCGAGCGAGACGTAGTTGCCGGGATCGACCAGGCGCAGACCGATGCGGCCGTCCGTCGGCGCCACGATGCGCGTGTAGATGAGGTTGAGCTTGGCTGAATCGACACCGGCCTCGTCGGTCAGGATCGTCGCCTGGAGCTGACGGACCAGGGACGCCTGGGTGTCGAGCTGCTGGCGGGCGATCGACTCCTGGGACACCAGCTTCTGGTAGCGCGCGAGGTCGACCTGGGCGTTGGCCAAGGTCGCCTTGTCCTTCTCCAGCGTGCCGATCGCCTGCTGGAGAGCCACGTCATAGGGCCGGGGATCGACGACGGCGAGCAGGTCGCCCTTCTTGACCGCCTGGCCCTCGGTGAAAGCCACGGTCTGCAGCTGCCCGGTGATCTGGGTCTTCACCGTCACGTTGGCGAGCGGAGTGACCGTGCCTAATGCCTTGAGCACAATGGGAATATCGCCCTTGGCCACGGTCGCCATACCGACCGTCGTGGGGGCACCCCCGGCGCCGAAACGGCCGCCGGTCCGGGTCGCCGGGGCCTTACCCGAATGTGTCGCGAGGTACCATCCGCCGGCAGCGATCACGGCCAGGCCCAGGCCGATCCCCACGAGGGTCCGCAGCCGCTTCATCGATCAGTCCGTCCCCAAACGCAGGTCTTCTGCAGCATATACGTCGCCACCTCGCCAATCCTCCCCCGGCAACCGAAGGGGTGCAAGGTAGGCTCGGCCGGGGTGTAACGCCCCCGGCCGGGAAAAGACCCACGCGCGCCGACAATTTACCGGCCGGCGGCAGGACGGGCCTCAGTCCGCGGCCTTGTCGCTGTCCGACAGCGCCTTGTCCGGCGCCACGTAGAGCTCGTGCCCGCCCTCGCGGAACTTCTTGCTCATCTCGTCCATGCCCTTCTTGGCGTAGTCGCGGATGTCCTGGGTGATACGCATCGAGCAGAACTTCGGACCGCACATCGAGCAGAAGTGCGCCGTCTTGTGCGCGTCCTTGGGCATCGTCTCGTCGTGGAACTTCTCCGCCGTCGCCGGATCGAGCGACAGGTTGAACTGGTCGACCCAGCGGAAGTCGAAGCGCGCCTTGGACAGCGCATCGTCGCGCAACCGCGCCGCGGGATGGCCCTTGGCGAGGTCGGCCGCGTGCGCGGCGATCTTGTAGGTGATGACGCCCACCTTCACGTCGTCGCGGTCGGGCAGGCCCAGATGTTCCTTGGGCGTCACGTAGCAGAGCATCGCCGTGCCGAACCAGCCGATCATGGCGGCACCAATGCCCGAGGTGATGTGGTCGTAGCCCGGCGCGATGTCGGTCACGAGCGGTCCCAGCGTATAGAACGGCGCCTCGCCGCACTCGCGCAGCTGCTTGTCCATGTTGGCCTTGATCTTGTGCATGGGCACGTGGCCCGGCCCCTCGATCATGACCTGGCAGCCCTTGTCCCAGGCGACCTTGGTGAGCTCGCCCAGGGTGGTGAGCTCGGCGAACTGCGCGGCATCGTTGGCGTCGGCGTTGCAGCCGGGCCGCAGGCCGTCGCCCAGCGAGAACGACACGTCGTACTTGCGCATGATGTCGCAAATGTCGCCGAAGTGCTCGTAGAGGAAACTCTCGCGATGCTCGGTGAGGCACCACTGCGCCATCATCGAGCCGCCGCGGCTGACGATGCCGGTGACGCGACTGGCGGTCAGTGGCACGTGCGCGAGGCGGACACCGGCGTGGATCGTGAAGTAGTCGACGCCCTGTTCGGCCTGCTCGATCAGGGTGTCGCGGAAGACTTCCCAGCTGAGCTTGGTCGGATCGCCGCCCACCTTCTCCAGCGCCTGGTAGATCGGCACCGTGCCGATCGGCACCGGCGCATTGCGCACGACCCACTCGCGCGTGTCGTGGATGTTGCGGCCCGTCGACAGGTCCATGACCGTGTCGGCGCCCCAGCGGATCGCCCACACCATCTTGTCGACTTCCTCCTCCATCGAGGAGGAAACCGCCGAGTTGCCGATGTTGGCGTTGATCTTCACCAGGAAGTTGCGGCCGATGATCATCGGCTCGAGTTCGGTGTGGTTGATGTTCGCGGGAATGATCGCGCGGCCGAGCGCGATCTCGTTGCGCACGAACTCCGGCGTGATGAACTCGGGCAATGCCGCGCCAAAGCTCTCGCCGTCGGCGAGGCGTTCCTTGGCCAGCTCATGCACGTGCTTGCGGCCGAGGTTCTCGCGCGCGGCGACGTAGATCATCTCCTTGGTGATGACGCCGGCCCTCGCCCATTCGTACTGCGTGATCTTGTGGCCATCGAGCCCGCGCAGCGGCTTGAAGGTGTTGGGGAACGGCTGCAGCGCCGCCAGCTTCACGTTGCCGTTGTCGATCGGCTGGATCGGCCGGCCGGTATATTCCTCGACGCCGCCGCGCTGCGTCACCCAGGCGCGGCGCGTGCGCGCCAGGCCCTTGTTGACGTCGATCGCGACAGTCGGATCGGAGTACGGCCCGGTCGTGTCGTAGACGCGGATCTTGGGCTCGCTGGCGACGCTCTGCGTGATCTCGCGCAAGGGCACGCTGAGGTCGGGCGCCTCTTCCGGCGTGATGTAGATCTTCTGCGACGACGGCAGCGGCCCGGTGGTGACCTTGGGGGTCGAGATGATGTTGTCCATGACGAGGATCTCCCGTGGCAAAACGACAAAAGGAGACCCGGTGGTGTCGTGCAAAGGAGTATCCGTTCCCTTCGCCGGCATGACCCGGATCAGGTTCAAAGGGTCACCGCGCTGCCTGTGACGGCGGTCGGTATCTCAGCCCCCTGTCGGGGCCCCCCTTGGACGCCGCCATCCTAGTCCCGCGGCCCGCGACGGCAACCGCCCCATTAAATAAATGGGAATTAAATGAGTACTTTTCGTAACCACGAAGATTTCGGTCATCGGATCCTGATTATTGCAACTATCGCACACATTGTCAATGCGTATATCGCAATATCCAGACTGGAACCGATCGATGATGCGACGCCGCCGCTGTTAACCGCTACAAGGCTGCCGTGCCGGCCGGGGAGGGGCGCACGGATGGCGAGGGCCGGGGGAACGTCGATCGCTGTCGCCATCGTCCTCGCCATGGCGTGCGCGCCGGGCGTGCGTGCCGAGACGCTGGGCTCCGAGCTCACGCGTTTCCTGCACGACGATGCCGTCGCCACGGTCCACTTGCGCAGCTTCTTCCTCGACCGGACCGATCCGCGGCCGCCCAATAATCGCGCGTGGGCGGGCGGCGGCTGGCTCGGCTACGAGAGCGGCTGGCTCTTCGACACGCTGCAGGTCGGCGCCGTCGGCTACACCACCCAGCCGCTGTGGGCACCGGCCGGGATGGGCGGCACGCTGGCGCTGAAGCACGACCAGTCCGGCTTCTGGACGCTGGGCCAAGCCTATGCCTCGGTGAAGGTACGCGACCAGATTTTCACCGGCTATCGCCAACTCATCGACGAGCTCGAGGTCAACCCGCACGACAACCGCATGGTGCCCAACACGTTCGAGGCCTACGCGCTGCGCGGCAAGGTGGGCGGCGTGACCTACTTCGCCGGCTATGTCGCGGCGATGAAGGCGCGCGACGACACGGGCTTCACCAACATGGCCAAGCGTGCCGGGGCCATCAACACCAACGCCGGCATGGCGCTGGCGAGCCTGAAGTACGGCTCCCTCGACACGCTGCGCCTGCGCGCCTCGGCCTATCGCGTGCCCGACGTCCTGACCTCGAGTTACGGCGACATCGTGCGGACCTTCGCCGTCGGCGACACGCTGCGGCTGCGGGTCTCCGGCCAGGCGATGGTCCAGGGCAGCGAGACCTTGAGCAACCGTCGCGGTCCCCTCACCGGTATGCTGACCGGGACCGGCAACGGCTTCACCACCTGGGCGGCCGGCGGACGCGGCGACATCCTGTGGGGACCCGCGGCGCTATGGGGCGCCTACACGCAGACCGGCAGCGGCGCCCCGTGGCGCAGTCCCTACGGCCAGTGGCTGGGCTTCACGCACCAGATGACGCGCAACTTCAACGCCGCCAACGAGCGCGCGGTCCAGGCCGGCGCGAGCTACGACCTGGCCGGCATCGGCCTGTCGGGCCTTCAGGTGCTGGCGTCGGCCACGTTCGGCGACGGCGCGCTGAACGCCACGACCGGCGCGGCCCTGGCCACCAGCAACGAATACGACGTCGACGTGAACTACCGGCTCGCAGCCCTGGCGGTGCCCGACTGGCTGAAGCCCCTGCAGCTGCGCGGCCGCTACGGCCATGCCGACCAGAAGCTGAACGGTGTCACCGCGACGACGGACGAGTTCCGCCTCATGCTGAACTACGAGATCTCGTTCAAGGGCCCTGGCCGCCGCTAGGCGCCGGCGAAGCAACGGCGATCAGACGACCTTCGCGGCCCGCATCTCGGCGATCTCGGCGGTGGAGTAACCCGCCTCACCCAGCACCTCGTCGGTGTGCTGGCCGAGCGTCGCGGGCGCACGCTCGATCGAGCCGCCGTCGTGCTCCATCCGGAAGCCCGACCCCACGACGGTGATCGGGCCATGCTCGGTCTCGACGCTCTGCAGGATGGTGCGATGGCCGTAGTGGTCGAGCTTGACGGTCTCGGGAATGCTGAGCACGCGACCGGCGGGAACGTCGTGCTTGGCGAAGATTCCGTTCCATTCCGCCGAGGTCTTCTGCTTCATCGCCTGCTCGATGATCTCGTGCAGCGCCGTATTGTTGGCGATGCGCGTCGGCCAGTCCTTGAAGCGCGGCTCGGCGATCGTGTCCTCGCGCCCGAGCTGCTTCATCAGTCTCTGGAACTGCGGGTCGGTCATCACCGCCAACACCATCCAGCCGTCCTTCGTCTTGAACAGGTTGCCGGTCGGCTTGCGCGTGACCGAGAGGTTCTCGGCCTGCTCGTGCACGCGGCCGGTCATCAGGTGCTCGGTGAACTGCTGGGCGAGGAAGCCGGTGACCGCGTCGATCATGGCGACATCGACAAGCTGGCCCTTGCCGGTATGCGTACGCTGGTAGAGCGCCGAGGCGACGCCGAAGGCCGCCGTGAAACCCGACATGACGTCGGCGCCGGCGAAGCCCACGCGGGTCGGCCCGTTCGACGGGAAGCCGGTGATCGACATCAGGCCGGACATCGCCTGGATCATGCCGTCGAACGCAGCCGTTGCCTTGTCGGGGCCGACCTGGCCGAAGCCCGAGACGGCTGCGTAGATCAGCTTGGGATTGAGCTTCTTCAGCGTCTCATAGCCGATGCCCAGCTTGTCCATGACGCCGGGTCGGAAATTCTCGATCACCACGTCGATCTTCGGCACCATCCGCTTGATCACCTCGATCGCCTTGGGCTGCTTGAGGTCCATGGTGATCGAACGCTTGTTGCCGTTGACCGCGACCCAGGGCGCTGCGAGCCCGCGCTTCTCCCAGTCGTTGGCGCGATTGCCGAAGCGCATGTCGTCACCGTCGCGCGATTCGACCTTGATGACATCGGCGCCCAGCAAAGCGAACTGGTAGGACGCGTAGGGTCCCGCAAGCACACGCGTGAAGTCGAGGATCTTTACGCCCGCAAACGGCTTGCTCATGACACCAACTCTTCTCGTTGCCTTAGGCGACGCCCGCCTTCTTGCGCTGCTCGAGCGCGGTCTGCTTCACCTTGTCGAACTCGGCGCGGCGCTTGGCGACTTCCTCGGGCGGCATGCGCTCGAGATTGTTGTAGTCGTTCTTCCAGTCGCCATCCTCGGTCCAGCGCAGCGGCGACTGCACGGTCGTGCGCGGGCCGACGGCGCTCTCCAGCACCTTCAACGCCAGATCGAGCGTGAAGCGCTGCGTGTCCGGCTCGTGCGGCTTTCCGCAGGAGTTGCCGAGCGGGAAGTCGCTGAACAGGAAGCGCGGCACACCGGCCAGTTCGACGATATCCCTCGCGGCTCCCATGACGACCGTCGGGATGCCGTTCCGTTCGAGGTAGCGGGCGACCAGACTCACGGTCTGGTGGCAGACGGGTCACGTAGGGACAAGCAGCGCGGCGTCGACCTGGTCCTGACGGCAGCGCGCCAGGATCTCCGGCGCGTCGGTCTCGAGCGTGACCCGCTGGCTGCGGTTGGTCGGCGCGCCATGGAAGCGCGGCGCGAGCTTGAAGCGGCCCTGTTTGGCGAACTCGCGCAGCAGCGGCAATGGGAACCAGGTGTTGCTGTCCTTCGCCGTGGTGTGCTTGCGGTCGTAGCCGATGTGGGAGATGCGCGTGTCGTGGTCGACCGACGTGTCGCCTGAGTAGACCGAGTAGAACTTGGCGCCGGCGTTGTAGGGCGCGCCCGGCCCCTGGTCGCCCTTGTCGGGCTGGTAGGGCGCCGCGGTGCTGATCAGCGCCAGCGTGCTGTCCTTCAGCGGCTTCTTCAGCGGCTGGAACGGCGCGTCGGTGTAGTGCGCCCAGCGATACGGATTGTCGTAGCCCAGCGCGAGGTAGTACTCGCGCGTGCGCCGCATGTAGTCGATCGGCACGTCGAAATCGGGCGCGAAATTCATGGTATCGGTCATGGCACAAAAGTGAGACTCCGCCATCGCGAAGTCAATTTGCCCCAAAGTGACAATTTCGCGGGCAAGCCCTAGCTTTCGCCGAAACACAAGGGAGGTCTCCTTGCAGGCATTGACCCGCCGCACCGTCCTGGCCGGCACTGCCGCCTTCGCCACCGCCGCTCCTGTCGCTTCCCGCGCCGACGGACCGCCGCTGCGCATCGTGCTGGGCTTCCCCGCTGGCGCCAGCAGCGACACCGTCACCCGGCTGATCGCCGAGAAGATGCGGGTCAGCCTGAACCGGCCGGTGGTGGTCGAGAACAAGCCGGGCGCGGCCGGCATCATCGCCAATCTCGCGGTCAAGAGCGCGGCGCCGGACGGCAACACGCTGCTGATGACGCCGCTCGCCGCCATGGTGGCGTTCCCGCACTCCTACGCCAAGCTCGACTACGATCCGTTCAAGGACTACGTGCCGGTGGCGCATGTCGCGGCCTTCCAGATCGCCTTCGGCGTCGGCGCCGACGTGCCCGCCAGGACGCTGGCCGAGTACGTGGCGCTCGCAAAGAAAGGCGGGCGCTACGCCAACTTCGCCTCGGCCGCGGTCGGCAGCCTGCCGCACTTCTTCGGCCTGATGTTCGCCAAGACCGCCGGGCTCGAGCTCACGCACGTGCCCTACAAGGGCACGGCCAACGTGTTGCAGGCGCTGATATCGGGCGAGATTCCCGCCGCCGTCCTGCCGATCGCCGACCTCGGCACGCTGGCGCAGTCGGGCAAGGGCCGGATCCTGGCGACCGCCGGCGCGCAGCGCTCGCCGCGCTATCCCGACGTCCCGACCTTCAAGGAGAGCGGCTACGACATCGAAGGCTCGGCCTGGTACGCGCTGTTCGCGCCCGCCGGCACGCCCACGGAAATCGTCGACAAGCTCGCCGCCGCCGCGGTCGACGCCGCCCACCAGCCCGATCGCAAGGCGCGCATCGATCCGATCGGCCTGGAAGCGACCGGCTACGGCCCGGCGGAACTCGCCAGGATCATGAAGGACGACGATGCCAAATGGGGCCCGGTGATCAAGGCCTCGGGTTTCAAAGCCGACTAGAGGCCGAGCGCGCGCAGGTCGACCCGGCCGCCGCGCACCGGCGGGCACCAGTAGTAGCCGCCGGTGACGGGCCGCGAGAACTTGAACAGTGCGTCGGCGATATTGTCGTCGAGGCCCGCCATGCGCCGCATCTGGCGCTCGAACGTGTCGAGGTGGGCCACGCAGGAGATGAACTCCAGGCCCTTGATGCGGTCGGTCGCGAACGACATCGAGCGGCGCAGCATGAAGCCGTTGGGCTCGAAATCCTCCTGTGTCGTGCGCTTGACGTGCGCACTCCTGGGCGCGGTCTCGATCTCCTCGTTGGTGTCGCGGCGGCGGCCGATGGCGGCGTCGCGTTTGGCCTGCGACAGGCCGTTGAAGTAGTCGAGATCGTGGACCCAGCGCTGAACCGCCACGAAGGCCGAGCCGGCGAGACCGCGGCCGCCTCCGACGATCGCGGCCTTCACCGCCTTGGCGCCCTTGGGGTTCTCGGTGCCGTCTTCGTAGCCGGTCAGGTCGCGGCTGGCGTTGTGGAACGTCGGCATCGAATCGGCGATCACCAGCCCGGGCAGCAGCAGGGGCTTGAGCCGCTGCAGGATGGCGAAGACCTCGCCCTGGGTGGCGGCCTGGAGCATCAGCCACAGCGGCTGCTGGGTCGACGGCACGCCGGCGCCGGGCGCCGACATCGCGGGGAAAGTCGACAGGCCCGGCACCTGGACGCCCAGCGCCCGGGTCATCGGCGCGCCGACGGCGAGGACACCCCACTTGCTGTCGAAACCGCCGGCCAGGCGCTTCAGTGCCTTGGCGGCATCGGCGCCGGGAACGAGAGAGAGGGTGAGAGAAAGGCCGCACTCGAGCGGCTTGGCGAGGACGCAGGGCTGAGGGCTCATGGCACTCACGGTCGTAGCGGCGATCCCGGCAGGTGACAAGATCGCCCGCCAGCCGGCGCCAGCCATAGTAAGGCCCAACTTCGTCGCGCTATATAATGCAACGAAACAGGCAGGCTTGGGAGCGCACGGCATGGCGCACGACTCGATGATCGGACGGCGCGGCATACTCGCGGGCACCACGGCCCTGTGGATCGGCGGCGCCCCGGCGATCACGCGGGCCCAGACGACAGGGACCAGCGCGGCCGGCGACACGATCATCAGCCATGGCTTCGCCACCCACGGCGATCTCAAGTACCCCAAGGACGCCAGGCATCTCGAGTACGTCAATCCCGGCGCGCCCAAGGGCGGCGCGGTGCGGCTGGCCGGCCGCGGCAGCTTCGACTCGCTCAATCCCTACATCCTGAAGGGCACGCCCGCGGCCGCGGTCGGCGCGATCTACGAGACACTGATCGAGCAGACCAACGACGAAGCCGCGACCGCCTATGGCCTGCTGGCCGAGAC
>Ga0105240_10003142_pt1 | contig 25991 bp, 26 predicted proteins | sample KBSC54metaG_FD_80426 | JGI IMG/M metagenome (GOLD analysis project Ga0105240, IMG submission 80426) | Corn rhizosphere microbial communities from Kellogg Biological Station, Michigan, USA - KBS C5-4 metaG | ecosystem: Host-associated > Plants > Roots > Rhizosphere > Soil | place: Michigan, USA...
CCCAAATCACAATGAGAAAGAATTTACATCACTTACTGATATGGCTGTTCATGGTCATATTCCCCATTTCACTATTCGCACAAAACCGGACGGTCACAGGGACAGTCACTGCAGGCAACAATGCCCCGGTTCCGGGCGCAACCATAGTAGTGAAAAACACTTCCCAGGCCGTAGCGTCTGATGGAAATGGAAAATTCACAATAAGCGTTGCCGAAAATGCTGACCTGATCATCAGCGCTATTGGCTATAAAACACAAACCATTCACGTTTCGGGCAATTCTCTTCAGATTACACTGGCTGAGGACGTTTCCAGGCTTGATGAAGTAGTAGTAACGGGTCTGTCCACCACGGTTAAAAGAAAGAACCTTTCAAACGCGGTATCGGTTATCGGGGCTAAAGAATTAAGTGGCACCGCACCCGCACAAACATTTGATTCAGCCCTTGAAGGAAAAATTCCGGGCGCTAACATCAACTCCAATTCAGGTTCGCCAGGCGGTGGTGTTTCAGTAAAGTTAAGGGGCGTAACCTCAGTATATGGCAACACACAACCTTTATATGTAGTAGATGGGGTTTATTTAGATAACACGGCTACTTCGGGCGGACTAAACGCGGTAACACAGGCGGGGGCCACCGGTACCACGTCTACCCAGGACAATCCGTCAAGCCGTATTGCCGATCTGCGAGCAGAAGATATTGAGAATATTGAAATACTAAAAGGAGCCTCTGCTGCAGCCATTTACGGTTCAAAAGCATCAGGAGGTGTAATTATCATTACAACCAAAAGAGGAAAACAAGGCAAAACAAACATCAGTCTTTCCCAGGATATAGGATTTTTAAGGCCGATCAAATTGCTGGGCGTACGCCAATTTACTGCCGAAACTGCAGGATCGCTGAGCCGCGACCCGGCAACATCAGCAGCGTTAACAAGTCAATTCACAGCAGCGCAATCCAAAGGTGAGATATATGACTATGAAAAAGAAATTTACGATCATACGCCATTTACCAGGAATACGGTATTGAGTATGAGCGGCGGAAATGAAAAAACAGGGTTTTATTTTTCAGTTGCGCAGAAAGACGAAAACGGCCTGGTACAACGTACAGGATATGATAATACCAGTGTTAGGCTGAACGTCGATCATAAAGTTTCAGACAATATTAAATTAGGGCTGAGTACCAATTATGTAAACTCATCGGCAGATAGAGGCTTGTTTGGTAATGATAACGCAGGTGTTACTACCGGCATAGCGCTTTCGTCAACGCCAGATTTTGCACAATTGCATCCTGATGCAAAAGGAGATTATCCTAACAACCCGTTTGCAGCATCCAACCCCTTGCAAACAATTGCGCTGATGCAAAATAATGAATCTGTAAACAGGTTCATCATGGGCGCCAATCTTGATGTGATATTGCAAAAAAGCAATAGGAGCAACACTAAATTTGTTGGAAGAGGCGGATTTGATTTTTATAACCTTCAAACCAACGTCCTGTTCCCGAGTGTGTTGCAGTTCGAGGCAATAAATAAAGGAGAATCTATCCAGGGCTCTACCAAGAACTTGAATACCAATTACATACTATCATTAGTAAATACCTTTACACCCTCTGATAAAATATCACTGACAACGTCAGCAGGCATCACCCAGGAAACCGGTGATTATAATAATCTGTTGGATGTGGCTACGCAGGTTATTTCAGGTCAATCCAATGTGGACCAGGCGGGCGCTTTAAATGCTACGCAATTGCGTACCAAATATTTGAATAGCGGGATTTTTATACAGGAAGAAGCTTCCATAGTTAACGCCGTTACATTGACCGGGGGCCTACGCTTAGACAGATCAAGCAATAATGGCGATGTTTCTAAATATTATTACTATCCAAAAGCGGGCATTTCATGGAACCTGACCGATATGGGCATAGTAAAACAAGGACTTTTTGAAAGTATAAAACTACGTGCAGCTTATGGACAGGCAAATAATGTTCCTGCCTATGGGAGCAAATTCACCGCATTCGGCGTATCCAATATTAGCGGGTTTCCGGGTTTACTTATAAACACGCAGGAAGGCCAGGCAGATATTAAACCCGAAAGGCAAACCGAGTTTGAAACCGGTATTGACTTTAGTTTGCTGAAAGGAAGACTGGGTTTTGAGTTAACTTATTATAAGAAGAACATCTCTGATTTCCTTTTACTTACAACTCCTCCACCTTCATCAGGTTTTGCACAGGAATGGCAAAATGCGGGTAACCTGACCAATAGCGGGATAGAACTAGGCATGAACGCAAGGCCCGTGGAATCGAAAAATATCGTATGGAATACATCGATAGGCTTCTGGCTTAACCGTTCTAAGGTTACCAAGCTGAATGTGCCGCCCGTACAATTAGGCTCCGTTGGCGGGGTGCTGTTGGGTGAATATCAAATTGAGCAAGGAAAATCGGCAACGCAAATAATAGGGCTGAACGGCACTGGTGTAGGCGTATTAGGTAATGCTGAGCCAAGGTTCCAGATGAATACCTATAACGAGGTTACGTTCTTCAATAAACTAAGCTTACGGTTCTTAATACATTGGAAGTATGGCGGCCAGAATGTGGACGTAACTCAGCTTCAGAATGTTTTTGGCGGCACAAGTGTTGATTATGATAAACCTACTGCATCAGGTTTGCCTTACGGCGTAACCCAGTTGATGAAGGTAGGTTCAGATGCACATCAAACAGTTGAAACATCAACCTATTTGCGTTTCCGCGAGATTGGTTTGTATTATACCTTTAAAAATTTACCTGTTTCCTATGTTAAATCGGTAACTGTTGGCGCATCGCTCAATAACTATATCACCATAACCAAATACAAAGGTTACGATCCGGAGGTTTCCAACTTCGGGACAGGCTTTTCGCAAGGTATTGATATAGATCCATACCCTTCGAATAAGCGGGCAGCACTCCATGTTTCATTTAATTTCTAATTTTTTAAAGTATAAACACCATGCAAAAAAATATCAAAATATATAGCATCCTGTTTCTCGCCGCAAGTTTGTCTTTTACAGCATGTAAAAAGGATTATGGCAATTTAAACAATGCGACTGTCGAAGATCTGTCAAAAAATGCTTCGCAGAGTGAATTAAATAACTTAGTGAGCGGCACCGAATCAGGTATGAGGAACGCACTCAATTTTTATCTTGACGATGTAAGTATTATAGGGAGAGAGACTTATCGCTTCTCCGGATCTGAACCCCGTTACGTTTTAGATTTACTTGGGGCTAATTCAGCTCAACTTACCGGCGATAACTTTTATATTTCATTTCCATGGGCAGCAAAGTATAAGGTCGTAAAAAACTGTAATTTACTTATCCAGATAGCGGGCAACTCTTCGCTTATAACTGATGCACAAAAGAAAGGTTATATCGGTTTTGCCAGGACGATCAAGGCATACCAGCTTTTACTCAACTTGAATCTTACCTATACAAATGGTATAAGGGTAAATGTTGCAGATCCAAATCACCTTGGGCCGATTGTCGATTATAACGCCGGCTTAACAGCCATCACCGCCCTGCTTGATTCAGCGAAAAATGATCTAAGTACAGCAACAGTTTCTTTCCCATTAGCAGGCTTTGCAGGCCTGGATGATGCTGCCGGACTAACCAAATTTAACCGTGCGCTGGCAGCAAGGGTGAGTCTATATCAAAAGAACTGGCAAACAGCCCTGGATGATTTGAATGCATCTTTCTTCAGATTGACCACTAATTTCAATACCGGCGCATACCATATGTTTGGAACCGGCTCAGGCGACCAGTTGAACCCGGTATTTATACCTCAAAACCAAACAGGCGAAGTACGGGTAGCCCATCCGTCGTATGCTGCTGATATTGCGACAGGCGACGACCGTATTAACAAGACTTCATTGCGTACAAGCCCCGCTGCACTGAGTGGCCTTAGCAGCGACAGGGACGTGTGGCTATATACTTCCAGCACTGCGCCCGTAGGAATTATCAGGAATGAAGAACTCATACTGATCTATGCTGAGGCCAATATTCAGTTAAATAATTTTGTTGAAGGTGTTAAAGCCATCAATGTGATCAGGAACGGTCACGGGCTTGGAAACTATGCAGGTGCGGTTACACAACCAGCTTTAATTACCGAAATGCTCAATCAGAGGCGTTATTCCCTGTTTTTTGAAGGTCATCGCTGGATTGATTTACGGCGGTACGACCTTTTAAACACTTTACCTCTTGACCGTCCTGATGATGATGTATGGTCATTATTCCCTCTGCCTGTAACCGAACACTAAATCATAATGCCGGCACTGGATATTCTTGTGCCGGCATTTAATTAAAATCAGTTTTATGATCAGCTATAAGAGAATTATTTTACTTGGTTTCGTAGCGGCCTGTTCCTTACAGGCCATGGGCCAGAAATTTACGGCTGTCTACACGTCCGCAACATCCACTCAAGACTTTTCCGGGAAGGTATTTCTATACCTGTCGAAAGATGCCAGGAGTCCGAAGGACGATATGGTGGGCGTTCATAGCTTCCCATGCTTCTCTATCGATGTAAAAAATATAAAGCCGGGACAAAAGGTGACATTTGACGATAAGGCGGTATCATACCCGACTGTATTGTCAGACATAGAAAGGGGCACTTATTATGCCCAGGTGGTTTGGGATAAAAACCTTGGAGGGCGTTCGATAGCCGAAAGTCCGGGTAATCTATTTAATAATGCTGTTACGGTTAAGATTACAAAAGACGTAGCAAAAGCCTTTGAGATTACTTGCACCGAAGTAGTTAAAGAACAATCTTTTACCGAAACCCAATTTGTGAAAGAATTGAAAGCGCCCTCGGCATTGCTGACTGGTTTTTACAAACGACCAACTACTGTAAATGCAGCTGTGCTTTTGCCAAAGGAGTATTACAGTCAACCTAACCGGAAATTTCCGGTACTTTATTGGATATCGGGTTATGGAGGCGACTACCATGGTTATTCTGGCAAAGATGTCCCAAGCGATCCGATAGATACCACTGCTTGTATTCGTGTCTTCTTAGATGGAAATTGTTCAGGTGGTCATTGTGTTTATGCCAACAGCGACAATAATGGGCCGTGGGGTGATGCGTTGACAACGGAGCTTATTCCTTTGGTTGAAAAGACATATCGTACCAATGCAGCGCGCTTGCTGACCGGGCATAGCAGTGGAGGCTGGACGGTTTTGTGGCTACAGACTCATTACCCAAAAGTTTTTGCGGCATGCTGGTCCAGCTCACCCGACCCGGTAGATTTCCGGAGTTTTCAGCAGATAGACCTGTATAGTGAGAAGAACCTGTACTTCGCAAAAGACAGCACGATGCACCTGGCGGCGACAATTGCTGGTCGTTTCCCCTGGATCACCATGAAAAATATGTGTTCGATGGAACACGTTATTTACCGGGGTGAGCAAATGCACTCGTTCAACTTCGTATTCAGTACCCGGAACCCGGACGGTACACCCCGTAGTTTGTGGAATGATGTTACCGGGGAGATCGACCCTGTAACCTTTGATCATTGGAAGAACTACGATATCTCGCTTTATCTGCGTAACAATTGGCAGCAGATTAAGCCCGATTTGCAGGGGAAAATCAGAGTATCAGTAGGAAAACAAGATAACTTTTTACTGAACTATGCTGTCCAGCTATTGCAAGGAGAAATGAAAAAGTTGGATGCAGGTTACGTATTTGAATATTTTCCCGGCGATCATTTTACAATACATACACCCGAATACAGGTTAGCCGGATATCGTTTTTTAGAGCAGAAATATAATGAGTTGGGAATAAAGAATTAACCCCTTAAAATAAATTCGATGAAATTACCTACCGAACCAATAGGCAGCATCCCAAGGCCGGATGAACTGATTGACGCGATAGCCGGAAAGCCGAATAGCAAGCCTTTTGATGTGCTTTATGAAAAGGCTATCGACGATACTTTAACTGAATTTGTGAAAACAGGTTCGCCGGTGATTACAGATGGTGAACAAACCAAATCGAGCTTTGCGACTTACCCGCTTGAAGGCTTGACCAACCTGGCCTCAAATGGGGTCACGATCAATTTTGAGGACGGGCATTCACGTCAATTACCGGTATTAACCAGCGGCCCATTCAAATATGGTAACTACGCAGTTAAATACCTGGACGCAACAAAAAAGAAAACGGACATGCCTGTCAAACAGGCTGTCATTTCAGCTTCTGCGTTAAGTTTGATCTATCCATCAGATGGCATACCGGGCTACAGCCAGGCAGACTTTACAAATGACTTGCTGAATGAATGTGAGAAAGATATCCGCCAATGCCTGGAACACGGCGCTTACAAAGTGCAGATGGATTTTACGGAAGGCAGGCTTTCATTAAAGCTCGATCCTTCGGGAGGCGTATTGAAACATTTCATAGGTCTTAATAACCAGGTCTTCGACCGTTTTAGCGAAGAAGAACAAAAAAAGCTTGGTGTGCATGTTTGTCCCGGAGGTGATCATGATTCAACCCATAGCGCCGATATTGATTATGCCGATTTCCTGCCGGAACTTTTTAACTTGCATGTAGGCAGTTTTTACCTGCAACTAGCGAGCGAACCGGACAGGGTTAAAGTGTTGAAGATCATCAAGCGGTATCTTAAACCGAATCAAACTGTATTTATCGGCGTGATCGACGTGCTTAACCCGGTAGTAGAAACTAAGGAAACCGTACGCGATAGGATACTAGAGGCGGCAGAATACATCCCGGTACAACAATTGGGAACGACTGATGATTGCGGATTTTCACCATTTTGCGATGACGTATCCACCAAGCGGGAAACCGCCTTTGCCAAGATAAAGGCCCGTATAGAAGGCACTAAACTGGCCGAACAAAGATTATTTAACTAACGACATTATGCCACATATCGAATTAGAATCACACTTGCCGGGTATTACCGGTTTGCTGGAGTACAGGAAAGACACAGGACAGCCAATACGCGACCTAACCCAAATATTAATGCGTGGCTCTTCAACGCTGACTGAAGGTGAGCGCGAATTGATCGCTACGATCGTATCGCACGGCAATCAGTGTCGTTTTTGCACTACGGCGCACACTGCTGCTGCTGATTTGCTTTTGGGAGATAAAATTACAACCCAAATAATGAAGGATGATATTGAATCGACCCCTGTAAGCGAAAAAATGAAAGCGTTACTTACGATAGCCGCCGCAGTTGGTAAGAACGGCAAACTAGTGACACCGGAAATGGTAACACGGGCAAAAGCTGAAGGCGCAACCGATTTGGAATTACATGATACGGTGCTCATCGCCGCCTTATTCAGTCTTTACAATCGTTACGTGGATGGTATGGCTACAGCAATGCCTGACAATGAAGCCTACTTCGATATATTAGCCGACAGACTGGTTAACCATGGTTACTCACGCCTTCCACAGGGTTATGATCATTTAAAGAAATAAAAATTATGGAAACAATTTTAGCCAGTAACGCTACCTATAAAAAAACAACCTCGAGCCAATTGGCCCTGCTTTTTATCATTTGCTTCGCAGGGAACATGTTTGCCGGTGTGGTGTCGACATTGATGTCAGTTTATTTGCCGGTAGTGGTAAAAGAATTGCGCGGTAGTCAAACAGATAGTCAATTCAATGACATGAGTGCCTACATCAACTCGATCTTCATTTTTGGTTGGGCAGCGGGCGGATTTCTTTGGGGTTTTATCGGAGATAAAGCCGGCCGAAAAATTTCGCTTTTGCTGTCTATTGCCTGCTTTGGAGTATTTACATTGCTCATCAGCCAGGCAAGCCAATGGTGGCAGATCGTAGTCTGCCGTTTTCTGAGCGGGGTTGGCACCGGTGGTTTACTTGTGATTTCCTTTACATTGATCTCTGAGGTCTGGCCGGAAAAAACCAGGGCGGTCTATACGGGTATCTTGTCGATATCTATTCCTGTGGGAATCTTTTCTGCAGGAGCGATCAATTACATGGTCAATTCATGGCGGCAAGGCTTTATGGTCGGAATCATCCCGATAGCGGTAGCAATCATCGGCTTTTGGGTGATCAGCGAATCAGGTTTATGGCTGAAAGATCACGAAGAACACAGTCACGATAGCAACCAAAATACTGGCCTGTTTCATAGCTCGAACCTCAAAACTTTGCTCATTGGCTCGGTTATATTTGGTACCATGCTGATCGGCCTTTGGGCTATCTTTCTGTGGCTGCCTACCTGGATACAAAGCCTTCTGACTACCGATGCCAATAAAGAACGCGGCATAAGCATGATGTTCATGGGTATGGGAGGTTTAACCGGCGGTTTCATTTCCGGCTGGGTGGTAAACCTGCTCGGACTGCGGAAGTCGCTGATCCTATCTTTTGTGGTTTGCTCATTGGTATCGTTCGTGCTGTTCAAAACAAATACAACCTTTTCGAGTGTAGTTTATATCGAAATAGCGGTGCTGGCGTTATTCTTTGGGATAAGCCAGGGAGTGCTTTCGCTATATATCCCACTGCTTTTCCCAACGTCCATCCGTGCTTCAGCAACCGGATTCTGTTTTAACATCGGCCGGATATTTACCGGGATAGCTGTGCTGGGCGTAGGCGTATTGGTAACCACATTAGGTGGCTACGGCAATTCACTTTTTATATTTTCACTGGTGTTCGTTGTCGGATTGATTGCCATGCTGGTGATCAAAGACATACAAGTTGGTACTAAATCTATAAAAGAATAATTATGGCACATATTGAGCTGAATAATGATTTACCGGGCATCAGAGGATTGATGGCTTATCGCCCGGAAACTGAAAAGCCGCTGAACTTTTTAGCTGAAACACTGCTTCGCGACGATAACAATTCACTAAGCAGAGGGCAGCGCGAACTGATCGGAACATATGTTTCTTATCTCAACGACTGCTTCTTTTGTCAGAACGTTCATGGAGCTATGGCAGGCCATTACCTGGGCTGTGATATCGACCAGATAGACCGCATCAAACAGGATTTCAAAACAGCAGAACTTGATGGCAAAATGAAGGCCTTGCTAAGCATTGCGGCAAGTGTTCAGAAGGGCGGAAAGAATGTAACATCAGAACAAATAGAAGAAGCACGAGAAAACGGCGCATCAGATGTTGAGATACACGACACTGTGTTGATAGCCGCGGCATTCTGTATGTTTAATCGCTATGTTGATGGTCTCTCTACCTGGGCGCCAACCGACAGGCAGTTTTACATAGATCGTGCTCCGCAAAGGGCATTGGAAGGTTATCAATCCAGTGTTTATAAATAATTTTAGTTAAGTGGTTGATTAAGTTGATTGTGTGAGTGGTTAGGTTCTGACCAACTTAATCAACCAAATCAACTTAATGCAACTCAATCTAACTTAATCAACTGAAAATGCCACATATCGATTTACCAGCAGAATATCCGGGTATCAGGAGTTTATTCGTTTACCGGCCGGAAACCGCAGAGCCGTTATGCCACCTGGCCCAGGTACTGCTTCATGATCCGCATCCTACATTAAGCGCAGGCGAACGTGAATTGATCGCTTCTTATGTATCCAATTTAAATACATGCAAATTCTGCACATCAACGCACAGTGCCATTGCCAAACATCAGCTTGGTAGCGAGCTCTCATTAGTAAAGCAGGTTTTGGCCGACCCGGAAAATGCGTCAATTAGTGACAAGCTAAAATCGTTATTAAAGATCGCTGCGAGGGTGCAGTCAGGTGGAAAGAATGTACTCCCGGAAGATGTTGAGGCAGCGCGCAAAGAAGGCGCAACTGATATAGAGATACATGACACCGTGCTTATAGCAGCCGCGTTTTGCATGTATAACCGTTATGTAGACGGACTGGCTACCTGGCAGCCCGACAACGAAGCATTTTACGATAAAATGGGTGAGCAACGCAAGCGGGAAGGTTACAAACCTACGTCCATTAATTTTACACTTACACAGGAACTACAAAAATCTTAATTATGGCTCATATTAAATTATTGAATGAAGAATTACCGGGAATAGTGGGCCTACTGAATTACAGGCCTGAAACAGCAAAGCCGTTGCTTGAGCTCGCAGAAACTTTGCTTCGTGGCCCATCGTCATTGACAAGCGGAGAACGCGAGATAATAGCTGCATCGGTATCTTACCGTAACGATTGTCATTTCTGCCATACTTCGCACGCAGCGGCAGCAGCGGCACACATGGGCAGTGGACTCGATCTAATAGATGAAATTAAGGCTGGGTTACCCAATACACCTGTTTCGGATAAGTTAAGAGCTTTGTTGGACATTGCCCACCAGGTACAAAAAGGAGGGAAGCATGTCACAGAAACGCACATAACGGCAGCGCGTGAGAGCGGGGCTACCGACCAGGAGATACATGATGCTGTATTGATTGCCGCTGCATTTTGCATGTTTAACCGCTATGTTGACGGATTAGGCACCTGGGCACCGCAAGCTAATGAAGCCTATAAAGAAATGGGGCAGCGCATGGCTTTTGTTGGATATGGAAAGAGTTAAATTAGCGACTGGCAATAAGTTATTATGATTGCTAAACCAGAGTGGAATTAATTGCTTTGCAGCCTATCCAAAAGTCTACAGTGAATTGAGGGAGTGGGCAAGGCGATTAATTCAGCCGGTTTGGTTTGACAGTGACTAATTTTCGGTCGGTGATTACCGCTTTGACATCTTGGGCGTATTTGTTGCGTAGTCTTCGCAGCCTGCACAGTTCATCCGCCATCATTTGCTGAACGGATAAGATATCCATCACCTGTTCCTGGTTATTTCCGCCTTCTTTAAGCAGCTTTTTATAAACGCGCGTAGCCTGGTCGTATTGCTGCTGGTAATGTGCAATACGGTCATTTATACATTCGTCAAAGTCTACCCATGTAATTGGCATATAGACTTTTACGGGAAATATGTTAAGCAGGTTTTAAAAATAGTAAGTGTTTTTTGTCATTGCGAGGCGCAAGGCGGATGGTGCGGGCCGCGCAACGAAGCAATCGCATGTTATACAGAGCGGTCATGCATCTTCGTCGTGTACAGTACGCGATTGCTTCTTCACCGCGCAGGCTATTCATCGCAACGACAAAAATTTATACGAGTATACTTTATTTAGTGGTCACACTACCTATTTTGGCATACTCCACATCATTAGGTTCCCATAGTTCGATCTTATTGCCTTCGGGATCCATTACGTGGACGAATTTACCATAGCTCACCTTCTGCACGCTGTCTACCGGCAGGGTGCCCGACGCTTTCATTTGGGCCAAAAGCTGGTCTAACCCTTCCACGCGGTAATTGATCATGAACTGCTTTTCGGAAGGCTGAAAGTATTTGGTGGTTTCTTTAAACGGCGCCCAGGCGGTAAAACCTTTTTTGGTGCTGTCCATGCCCTGGTGCCACTCAAAAGTCGAACCATAACTCGTCATCTGGATGCCCAGGTTTTTGCTGTACCAGGCTTTGAGCGCGGCAGGGTCTTTGGCCTTAAAAAAGATACCGCCAATACCCGTCACCCGCGGACCGTTATTGACCGGGTTGGTTATACGGCTGAAACCATAGCCTAATAGGAAGGCTAAACAAAGCAGGGCGATTAGGGTAAACTTTTTCATGGTGTGAGGTTTTGAGTTAAAGATAGGGAATAAAAGTGCAAGTGTTTTGTTGACGGAGTAATTCAAATCTGGCTAAGGATGACCTGCTTGTTTACATTAAAATTGGTACATATCTTTAGGATTAATGTTTACTTTTAATAAATCATTTACCCTTGCATACTATGAAAAAGAAGATACTGATAACAGTGGTTTTACTCCTTTCCTTTGGCGCGGCATTCGCATATTTTGCTGGCATAGATGGCAAATGGTCTGCAATGCTAAAAGGGCCTGATGGCAATGAATTTCCAATAACTTATACTTTTAAAACCGCTGACACGACGCTCACAGGTACGGTGACGTCGGAGATAGGTACTTTCGATATTTCGGGTGGCAAAGTAAAAGGCGACAGCCTATGGTTCACGGCCAACATTAATACCATGAAGATCAAAAACAAAGGGCGGTATTATGCTGATGGCGACTCCATAAGCCTGCGGGTGGGTGCCAGATCGACTCATACTACTTTGAAACGCGCCATGGATAAATAGATTGTGGTTTTTGTTTGGGATGAAACAAACTGCACTGAATTTATTTTGGGCGCCCGGGCGGGCTATTCATTCATACGCCTTCAGGCCTTAGGCTCGGCCTGTCACACTGAGCCCGCTGAAGTGCCTGTATCCATTTCTATCCCTGGCGCGTTTTGTTCCGTTCTTTAAAAAGTGAAACAAAATACAGAACAGAGCGAAACACAACTGTCCCGCAGGCTTAAGGCTTATATAGTAATTGCTCAATCCAGCGGTCGGCCATATCAATGCCTTTGGCGCGTTCCTCTGATGTTGCGGTTCGTTCCAAGGTGGCGTCGGTACGGAACCTCGCCGCCGGATAACGCAGGTTCATTTCGCGTGCCTTTTTTTGCCATTTGTCATAGCCGTTAACATCCGGGAAAAGGATCACTTCACGATCTTGCAATACCCGGCATTTTTCGCGGCTTAAGCCCTCCAGGCTACCCGCCGCCAACCAGATGTATTTAGGGTAAAAGAAACTGCATACAATCGCGGTCTTTTCACTTTCGGCTATGGCCACTGTCTTTGTTGGGTCGGTTCTGATCAGGTGCTCACCGAAGAAGCATTGTCTCAGTTGAAAAGTGGCAGTTGCAGTAGCAGGGGCAGTATTTTTTTCGATATTCAAACTGCTACTGCTATTGCCGCTGCTACCCAATAAGGTATGTGCCCACGTTACATGATTGTATGGTTGCTTCACGCGGTGTCCGTCCGTCCCGTTGTATAACATTATTTTTCCGGTGCGGACACGATCGTTTATGTCGATCTGCCAAAAAATGGTAGCCCCCGGCCAGTGTTTCGATGTACCAATCTTATACTTGTTGGCCAAAGTGATTGCGGTATGGTCACCAAAGCACCTAATAAGGAACTGTACAAAATTATTGCGCTGGTACTCTTTTGTAGTATCAGTTACACATTTTATAGGCAGACTATCAAAGCGTTTGTCGTCATGAACATGACCGGGAGTAAATCTTACCGGGTTCTTTGCAAAGTAATCACGTGGTGGATAGTGATACCCGCAGGTATCTATACGGTCACATCTGCCAACATGGTCGGCCAATTGTTGCCCGGTTTCTGTGTCTATGTAACGTTTAAAAGTTCGTCTCCGGTGGTTGCAGTGCGGGCAAGTGTAACGGCTGCCCATGCCGTTGTAAGGTTCAAGAATGTAGCGGTGCATAAATAAGATATAATTGAACGTCATTGCGAGGAACGAAGCAATCCCAAACTATACAGAGCGAAGAGAACGGTGTAGACCTTGCAAAGCGGCTCTGCTAATCGGGGATTGCTTCGTCGCTCACTCCTCGCAATGACGGTTTTTTTGATGAGGTGTTCTGTTCCGTTCTTTATACTGTGTAACAAAGTAGAGAACGGAACAAACAAGGGTTAGGAATTGGCCTTTGCGGCTACGATTACCCGGTTCACTTTCTGGTACGAGATACCCAGTTCGGCACCGATCTGTCTTAACGATTTACCTTCGGCTTGCAGTGCCAATACCTGCCCGGCGTATTCATCCTGTACACTGGCACGTTTAGGTTTGCGAAGATGGTCGTCTTCAATGCCATATCCTACAACCTCATATTGGAGGAAGTTGCCGGGCTTGTTCACTTCGCATATGCATACGTTGTTGGCACCATATACCTCGTTAGTATTACGCTGTTTTATCTGCTTCAGGTAACGCGTGTTTTGGGCAATCACGCTCTCGCCAATGGCAAATGCGCTGTCGCAAAAGTTCATCAGCATCTTACTGCCCTGCAAATCGTTGCGGGTTATCGGCAAGCTCATATCACGCTTTGGCGTATGTGCAAGTGCCAATATGCTTAGTCCATAGCGGTTTTTTAGCGCTTTCAGATGCTTCATTAATGGTAATGCATCTTTGGCCTTTTCATTTGTGCCCCGCAGATAAGTCAGGTTGTCGATTACCAGTATTTTACTGCCGGTTTGCACGATGGACCTTTCAACACAGGCACTCAGGTATTCGTCAAAATCCTTAAAACCAGGTGGCATCTCGCTATCGGGATTCATTTCGGCACGATAGAAGTTGTTGCTGAACTGGTAATGGTCATTAAAGTCTACCGAATACCTTGCTTCAAATTGTTTTTTGCTTAACTCGAAATCAAAGTACAATACCGGCTGCGGTTCAGCTTCGCAGTCAAATGGGTTGATACCTTCGGCAGTGCTTATAGAATTTGCAATTTGCACTGCCAGGATAGATTTGCCAAGGTTGCTATCGGCAAAAAGAATACATAGTTCGCCTTCAAACCATAGCTTGCCAAAAAGCATTTTAGGCACAGGTTCCTTATTTGCTTCTTGTAACCATGTATTGGCACAGCGAATGGTAAATAATTCCTCATCATCAATAAATACTTCAGGATCATAAGTTGATGTAGCGACAGGGTTAGGTAGGTAAAAGCTGCCGGTAGCAGATTGATTGGGTTGTAACATAAGGGTTAGTTATTGAATTTATTAATTGCGTGGTGAGCATTTGCCAAAGCAAATGAGAAAATCCCCCTCCTATAGCCATCTATATATGTTAGAGGCTTTTATCTTCTTTCGATGGAAGACCTGTGCAGATTATGTTTTGTTGTGTTGTTCCGTTCTCTAGGAAGTGTAACAAAATATAGAACGGAACAGTGATTTACTACAAGCAGCGTAGAGGGTGATGCTTAAGACAAATGTAAAGATAATTTTTTATTTGTCAAGATATGTCTGTATGAATAAATCGTAAGTACAAGGCTTTTAGGCTAATAAAATTCTATTATATTTGATTAAACCGTTATCATTACCAAACAATCTTAGCCAAAGTCTTCATAACCAACCTGTCAAATTCAAACCATGACCCCGCTTCAAATTTTATTTGCAATCCTACCCTTAGGAACTTTTTTTGCAGGGATTGCCATAGAACGATATAAAAAGAAATACATTGTTATTGAAAAGGAAGTATCCGTCCAGCGTATAGCATTGGCGGTGAATGATCAATTTTACGGTACTATCGAAGTTAAGTACAATGGTATTCCGGCTCAAAACATATATTTTATAAATTACAGTTTGGATAATATTTCAAATTCGAGTATATCTGATTTTGAACTACTAATTTCCGTACCTAAGAATTATGTAATATTCAAAGACTCGGCGTTGCTCAATAATGGTGAAGTTAACTTTACATTAAATTGGACAAATGCATTTATGGAAAATATTACAGCTCACGTTACTCGATTAGGCGACCCAGACCAAGCCCCTTTAGTAACACCTGAAGATATAATTTATTTTCAGAGACATCGCCCATATCGAGTGAGCACACTAAATAAGGGTAAATCAATAACAGGAAGTTTACTGGTTGGCGGCCCAGCCGATCTTGATACAATAGCAATTGGAATTTACCTTCCCGACGTCGAACTTATTACAAAAATGAACCTTCAACTAAAACAAAAGAAGAAGGCAGATTTCATTAATTGGCTTACGGTTTTGTTTTGGTTTGGAAGTGCTTGGATGGTTATTAGATATTCAACCTCAATAACTATTGGAGTTATAGGAACGATCATAGGTTATTTTATTAGCTATTTCTTGGGAAACGCAACTCATTATGTGTTTACGTTCTTAAAACAATATTTCAGGAGATAATCCCCCCTAAACTAGCTCACCCGTGCCGCGTGTGTTTCAGGCCTGTTCTCAAAACCTGTTTCAAAATAGCGAACGGAACAAACAACCCACCACGTCTTTGCGAGGAACGAAGCAATCTCCGGCCTTTGCAGATCATGGAGCAGAGATTTGTTAATGAACGTTCAGCAAGAAAACCCTGCTCCGTTGAATGTCCTATGTAGAGATTGCTTCGTTTCTCGCAATGACGCGCGGAGATGAAGCCTGTTGAAAAGAAAAGTGTTTCACTCTATCTGTTACAAAAGAAACGAACGGAACAAAACAACCCACCACGTCTTTGCGAGGATACGAAGCAATCTCCGAACTGTGCAGATCAGGGATTAGAGATTTGTTAATGAACGTTCAGCAAGAAAACCCTGCTACGTTGAATGTCCTATGTAGAGATTGCTTCGTTCCTCGCAATGACGCGCGGAGAGTAAGTGTGTAGAGAAAAGTGTTTCACTGTACTGTTTCAAAATAAAGAACGGAACAACACGCGTTAAGGATGGAAGTGGATACCCGCCCGTGGCTAATGCCCGTGTAGTATGAACGGACAGCCTGACCCCCGATTTTTCATCGGGGGAAACGCCCTGATTCAGTTGGCAGTTTGAGTTTGGGTAATGGCAAATAGGTAATCTTCACCGCCCCAAACCACCCCTTTACCGATTTCCCAAGCCGGTTAACCACTTTTTCATTGTGGTAGTATAGCTGTCATTTTACTTTTACCTAAAATGTTTTTAATGGCTATTCGTCAACTCTATTATATATACTACCATGGAAAAGAATTACTTAATACTGAACCCCATATCCGCCCGGCCTGACAAGGAGCAGGAACTGGCGATCTTATTCCTGGACATCCGGGACTTTACCCGCCTGATGGAATCGCAACCCGAGCAAACGGTGATCGAGGTGGTTAGGCGTTTATTTACGGCCTTCAACCAGGTTATCAAGAACTTCGAGGGCAAGGTGGTTGAAATTGCCGGGGATAGTTTATATGCCGTGTTTGGTTTGCAAACCGGGTTAAGGGAGTCGGTAAATAATGCTTATCAGGCCGCCAAAGGGATGTTCCAGACCGTTAAGTTATTCAACGAAGCTTATGCCGAGCCTTACTATGGCGGTCCGCTGGAGATCGGTATCGGTTTACATGCCGGGAAAGTTTTTGTGGGCGAGTTTGGTTTGGATGAAACGCCGCAATTGTCGGTAATGGGTTTGCCGGTTAATATCGCTTCCCGTCTACAGGCCAAAACCAAGGAGTTGAACAATGATTTCCTGCTGTCGGAAGATGCTTACCAGTTATTGGCTAGTGAAGAAGCTGTTGTTCGCCACGAAACGGTGCAGTTGCAAGGCATCAGGCACGAGCAGCAGGTTCGCCTGGTTGGTAAGCCTTACAGCATGTATGATGATGTAGATTATTTTCTTTCTATTGCCGGGTAGCCTCAGTTCGGCACTCTCCAGGTCGTAAAAAATAGAAATGCCGAATAAAAGTGTTCACAAGCGCTCACGGCGTTGTGAGCGTGAACGCTGCCCCGCAATCTTTATATTTTTTACCTCCCAACAATTTCCCAATGTTAACGTTTTGGTCATGACGAATAGGTATGACAAATCTGAATATGGTGCTGTAAATGAGTTGCCATGTTGAAGTTTTATAAGCAACTTTGTGCGTATGACTGAACTGAACGAATATGAGTGCGAAATGCTGGATGCGGTGCTGGAAGCCTTCGGTATTCCGGACAGCCTGACCAGGTTGCAATTGCTGCAATTGTTTGACCAGGATGAAGCTACTGCATTCGCAATGGTGCAAATATTATTGCGGGAAGGCCTGATAGCTGAGTCAGGCAAGCACGGCGACTACGAATTGCCCGATAAGCTGGTTCTGAAACCCAAAGGCGAAAAGTTTTTGAAACAGGGCGGTTTTACCAAGCAATTCAAAACAGAAAAAGAGAAACCTGTTGAGATAGGGGGAACGTTGGCTAAGCTTCAGCAACAAAATATGCGCCTGCAAAATCTCAAATTATCTGCCGAGTCGGAGCGAAGGGATCTTGAGAAAAAGATAGAGCGGATGCAAATGCTGCAGTATATATGGTGGGGATTGATCGTGCTGGCATTTATTATAGGTTATCTGATAGGGCATAAGAAGTAAACTTTCTATAACCACAAAAAGAAAGGGATATAACCAAACAGTTATATCCCTTTTATGTAAACAGGATATTTTCTTAATTATCTTTTAGCTTTCTTCTCTTCTCCAACACCGATGAAATAGAAGCAAATACCAACAAAAGTGGTCAGGATACCTACAAATATTGGCCATTGCGGTGATCTTATACCATGCGGATTTACGCTCATGGTGTCAGAATCGGCTGCATTCAGTAATGGGTGGAAAAAATAGAGGCAATAGATAATTACCGCTATGCCTATAATAATAAGTAATATGCTGATCTTTTTCATCATTTAAAGTTTGGTACAAATGTAAAATAAATTTTAATTCTGTAAACCTATTAGCGTAATTGGATGCAGTTTTAATCATTTACATGCCGGCCATTTATCATTCCCTTCACTTTATTTTATTGCTGATCGCGATTGTGGTCGCGAGTATCGTATCGAAAAAGCTAACTATCGGTGGCGTGGTTATCGGAGCTGCTATTGCTATCCTGATATATTTAGGTTTTGGATACACCGGTGTATCGATGCTGGCTACATTCTTTATATTGGGAACTGCGGCCACTATCTGGAAGAAAAAGGAGAAAGCAGCAGTCAAAGTACAGCATGACCAATCCACCAGGAGAGATGCCGGGCAGGTATTTGCTAATGGTGGAGTAGCGGGCATGATGGGAGCATTGAGTTATTTCTTTCCTGAAAGAGCACAGTTATTCGATTTTATGACGGCAGCAAGTTTATCGTCTGCTATGGCTGATACGCTGTCATCTGAATTGGGCATGGTTTATGGAAGACGATTTTATAATATCATTTCGTGGAAGAAAGACGCCAAAGGTTTGGATGGAGTAATTAGTTTGGAAGGGACGCTGATCGGCGTAATCGGATCTGCGATTATTGCTTTGATCTATGCGATAAGTTTAGGATGGGATAGAAGCTTTTGGATCATAATCCTGGCGGGTACCATTGGTAATTTATCCGATTCAGTTTTAGGCGCATTGTTGGAAAGAAAGCATTTGCTCACAAACAATGGCGTCAATTTTTTGAATACTTTTATTGCGGCTATGCTTGCGGGATTAGTTTACTTGTTTGTTTAAATAAATTCAGTAAAGTATTGAAAATTAAATAGATAAGATGTTATTTAACTACCATTTGCGCCGTGTTCCGGCTTACCTGCTCCATTAGTATCGAACGGTTTTCTACCAGTCCTTTCAGGTCGTATAGCTTATAATGTCTTACAGTGATTAGCGTAAGTTCGCTATTATATCTCACCTTAAAATCCTGGCTGAAACTTGCCATGAGCTTTTCGAAGCGTTCCTGGTTCAGGTCGAAACAGACGCTGAAACTTAGTGCAGAAGTTTGCATCACATTTGCTTTGATATTGTTCTGCGCAAATAATTTGAATATCTCGCTCAGGTGGACTTCCGATATAAATGAATAATCACGGGCTGATATAGAAAGTAGCACCTGGTTTTGTTTAAGGATGATCACCGGTTTATCAAAATGCATTTCGGCAGATTCTTTGATGATGGTGCCCTCAGCAGTGGGATCATTAAACGATTTTACCAGCAAAGGTATTTTGGCATTCTGTAGTGGCTTTATAGTTTTCGGGTGGATCACACTTGCACCATAGTAAGTCATCTCGATAGCTTCGGCATATGTGAGTTCATTAAACTTAACCGTGTCTGAAAAGTGCTTTGGGTCGGCATTCAATATACCCGGAACGTCCTTCCATGTGGTAACCGATTCAGCATTTAAACACGACGCAAAAATAGAAGCCGTGTAATCCGACCCCTCACGGCCTAAAGTGGTGGTGAAATTCTCCGATGTTCCGCCTAAAAAGCCTTGAGTCACTACAATTCCTTTGTCGAGCAGTAAAGATATTTCCTGGCTGATACTGGCTTTGGTTTTATCCCAGTTTACATTGCCTTCGCGGTAGTTGTTATCGGTATGCACATAACCACGCACATCCAGCCATTGGGTTTTAATACCGGTCTGATTTAAATAGGCAGCAACGATCCGGGTTGAAACCAGTTCGCCGATGGATACGATCTGGTCATAAATAAAATCATGATCTGCATGCGGCTCGTCTTCTATCATCCAGTCGATCTCCACAAAAGTGTTAGCCACCTCATTAAAAACAGAATGGTTGGAAGGGAATAGTTCTTTCGCAATATTGAAATGATAGTCTTTTATCTCATCAAAAACAGTATGCAGATCATCTGAATTATTGATATAAGCTTTGGTCAGTTTTTCCAACGCATTGGTAGTTTTACCCATGGCTGACACCACGATCAGCAGCTTTTGGCCTTCGTATTTTTTTACAATATTTGAGAGATTGATCACTCCCGCAGCATCCTTTACAGATGCGCCTCCGAATTTGAAAACAAGCATTATTTAATGTATTGTGATAATACCGAGCCCGGTCGTATCAGTTTTTTAATTTTTGAATAGGGGATCAACAGATCCGTAGGTCCGAATACATAGGCTTTTATCTCATAACTATTATAATAGAAATGGATGCCCTCGGGCGCAAAATAATAATTACTGTTTAACGCAAAGGTATCGCCTTCAGATAAATCTTCATTCAACTTTTCCTCCCTGATGATTTTGTCTGCAATGGTGGCCAGTTTATCACTATAATCTTTAACCAGGACGTCATCCAATACAATTTCTTCATCTTTTTTGGTGTCCCAAGTCAAGTAGGTCGTATGTGAATTAGGATGTGCTCCTCCTGAAGTCACTTCACCTGTTTCCAATACAAGAATACCGGAACTCTGTGATATCACTCTAATATGAAGCTCATAATAAGTTTCCTGAGTTTCTTCGGTATCGGTCGTATCAGGTTGTGATGTATTTCTTTTAATGATCCTTTTTACACGTTCAGTTAAACTTCTCGTTGTATCCTTGTCATCCCCGCCGTAGTCTTTTAAAGTTCCCAGAACCAATTGCTTTATAGTGTCATTCAAGCCTGTTCTGGATTTAAATACAGGATAATCTACCGTGATATGATCTACAACATCGTGATCCTGGTTACCATCATTAAGTGTGTAATTAATTTGGCCATCTGTACCTTCGTAAGTATAAGCAAGAGTGTCTTTTGCGTTGTTTAATGCGTTGACAGGTAATCTTTTTGTCGTCGTAGTTGGTTTATTGCGCGAACATCCAGCACATAATAGGATTAGTGAAATTAGTGCGACAAAGGCTCGGTTCATTTATTTGTGATATTGATCTATGACCGTATTTGGCCGGAGTAAATTTAGAATTTGTGAATAAGGAACGAACAAAATAACCTGACCATAACTTACAGGTTTTGCTTCGCCATTGTTATATAAGAACTTCAGGCCGATAGGCGTAATCAAGAAATTATTGTTCAATGTGAATTGGCCGCCTTTGAAGCTATAGCCACTTAGTGACGCAGTTGCACTTAGCTTTTCGTTGTCCTTGAATATCTTTTCAGCAATCTTGTTTAGCTGGTCTGAATACTGATCAACCAAAATATCACTGAGTCTTATTGACTTTGATTTTTTGGTGTTCCAATTAATAAAATGAGTTGTGGTGTTTTTGCCGGTATTCCCCAAGCCATTTGTAATTTCATTTATTTCTATTACGGTCAGACTGGAGTCTTGCCTGATAACTATGGCATGCAGATCGTGATTGCTTGCAGCATTTTGCCCTTTTAAATAATTATTCAGCGAGTCGTTTAAAGCAGGCTGTTTATTGAAAATAGGATAGGAGATATCTATCGTCGAACCGGTCGCTTTTTGTTTAATATTCTTATAAACGAACTGAAGTGTATCCGTTGTGATGGCAGGTCTATCTTCTGTTGACGTACCCCATTGACAGGAAGCCAGACTGCATGCGATCATCACAAAAAGGATATACCTCAAATTCATAATCTTAGTTCATTATTTGTTCTCTTGATAAAGATCCGTTTATCCATGCACCATCAAGCGCTGCTTCATATTTTTTATAGAACTTAATAGCCGGTTCGTTCCAATCCAGTACCTGCCAGCTCATACCATTAAAACCCATTTCACGCGCTTCTACTATTAACCGGTCAAAAAGTAGCTTACCTACACCTTTGCCGCGCCAGTCTTCGGTCACGATTAAATCTTCCAGGTACATGCGGCAGCCCTTCCAGGTTGAATAACGGATATAATATAGGGCGAACCCCACAATTACTCCGTCTACTTCTGCAACAAAAGTTTTCCAAACTGGTTTTTCGCCAAAGCCGGCGTCCTCAAATTCTTTCAACGTAACAGTAACTTCTTCAGGCGCCTTTTCAAATAACGCCAATTCATGTACCAATTCAAGCAGGCGCGGACAATCTTCTTTAACGGCTACTCGTAAACTTATCTGCATAAAAACACGATTATAAGATTTTAATTATTAAACATGATAAGACTTTAATTATAGGAAAGGGTTAATCCTTTCAAATCTCTAAAATCATTAAATCGTGTCATTTTTCCAATGTTTTATTACTCTCTGGCCAAAAATGGTGCTACCCAGGCGCACCATATTGCTGCCTTGCTCAATAGCAATTTTATAATCAGACGACATACCCATCGATAGCGTATCAAAAGAATTTTCCTTTCTGAAAAAGCTTTGTTTTACGCCATCAAAAAAGGTTTTCAGTTCATAATACTCTTCTTTTATCTGCTTCTCATTTTCAGTATTGGTGGCTATACCCATCAATCCCCGTATCCTGATATTTTTTAAAGCTGTAAACTCTTCTGAACGCAATAGTTCAATTGCTTCATCAAAGCCAAGTCCGTATTTTGTTTCTTCATCAGCAATGTACACCTGTAGCAGGCAGTCGATCACCCGGTTATGTTTTTGTGCATGCTTGTCTATTTCCTGCAGCAATTTCAAGCTATCAACAGATTGTATCATGCCGATGAAAGGGGCGATGTATTTTACTTTATTGCTTTGTAAATGCCCGATCAGGTGCCATTCGATATCTTTTGGCAGATGTTCGTATTTATCCACCAACTCCTGAACCATATTTTCACCAAACACACGCTGGCCGGCATCATAGGCTTCCATGATCTCCTCTTCGGGTTTGGTTTTAGATACCGCGATCAATTGTACTTTTATCGTATCAGTTTCGTTTTTTAAGCGTTTGATGTTATCCGCAATGCTCATTTATACGTAGTTTTGCTTAATAATGCCGCTAAATTACAGAATGCATAAATATAATAAGTTGTTTTTCTCAGTATTGATTTTTCTGGCCGCTTGTAGCGGAAATAAAACACCTGACGGAATAATAGCACAGGACAAAATGACCAACGTGCTTACGGATATCCATATTGTAGATGGCAGCATGTACAATGTGATGCAATTACCTGATTCCCTTTACAAATACGGGACGGACAAATACCAGATGGTTTTCAGAAAGTATCAAACGGATTCGGTTCAGTTTAAAAAAAGCTTTCAGTACTATGCTTCGAATCCTGAAAAGTTGCAGGCCATTTACGACCAGATCACGATAAACATTAAAACGAAAAGTGATTCTGTGAACAAACTTAACCTGGATAAGATAAACAAGGATAACAAAAGGCGGACAGATTCGCTGAACAAGCTGCCAAAAAAGGCCCAGCCACAACCGGCGGTTAAGCCGCAGCCTGTGCAACCGGTAATCAAACGAACCTTTAAACCAAACATCAAGCCACGAAAAAAGACGCATGCTGATTCCATCCCATAGTGTAGATAAACTTGGCTTTACCGAAATAAAGGAACTGATCAAAGCGCATTGCCTGAGTGTTATGGGCCAGCAGATGGTTGACAGGATACAGGTGATGAATAACTATGACCAGATCCACAAGTTTCTGAGTCAGGCCAGTGAGTTTAAAAATATATTGGAAAATGATGAAGCATTGCCTATTCATCATTTTTTTGACATAAAGTCCCTCGCAAACAAAGCTAAAATTGAAGGCGCTTTCTTAACTGAAGAAGAGTTTTACCAGGTGCAGGCATCGTTAGCAACTGTGTTTGCGGTGATTGCCTATTTTAATGACCGCGAAGGACAGTACCCGAACCTGGAGGCCTTGTTTGAACATTTGCCGATAGAAAGATCGATCATCAAAAAGATCGAACAAGTAATCGACCAGAAAGGTAAGATCAAACCAAATGCTTCGCGCGAACTGGCTGAAATTACTTCTTCTATAGCAAAAGCAGAGCAGGAAGCCAGGAAAAAGATCGACCAGATATTTAAAAATGCAGCCGCGAATGGCTGGACCGCCGATGGTTCATTAACCATCCGGGATGGCCGTTTGTGTATCCCTTTGTTGGCAGAGAATAAGCGTAAGCTGAAAGGCTTTATTCATGATGAATCTTCATCTGGCCAAACGGTTTATATTGAACCGGAAGAAGTATTTACGCTAAATAACCGTATCCGCGATCTGGAATTTGAACGTCGCCGTGAGATCGTAAAAATCCTGACTGCTTTAACTGACGATTTACGACCATACGTACCGCTGCTGTTATCATACCACAGCCTGTTAACCAAACTGGATTTTGTGCGTGCTAAGGCTTTATTTGCCATAGATATCGAGGCTTCAATGCCGGAAGTGGTAAACGAAGCTAAAATAAAGTTGATCAATGCCAGGCACCCGTTATTGTACTTGAGTTTTAAGGCGGAAAAGAAAACGGTTGTGCCGCTGAACGTCAATGTCGATGAAGGTACTCGCATTGTTGTAGTATCGGGTCCGAATGCAGGCGGTAAGTCAGTTTGTATGAAGACGGTTGGTCTGTTGCAAATGATGGCACAGGCAGGGTTATTAATTCCGGCTTCGGATAATAGTACGGTAGGAGTGTTTAAGCAGATATTTGTTGACATCGGTGATGATCAATCTATTGAAAGCGATTTGAGTACCTACAGCGCCCATTTATCCAAAATGAAGGATTTTGTAGAGATGGCAAACGGCAAAACGCTTGTGCTGATAGATGAGTTCGGCACCGGTACCGATCCGCAGTTTGGCGGACCGATTGCTGAAGCTGTTTTGGAAACTCTAAATCATAAAAAGGTGAGAGGAGTAATTACTACTCACTATTCAAACCTTAAGGTTTTTGCGAGTGACACCGAGGGTATAGAAAACGCTTCGATGTTGTTTGACAACATCGAAATGCGACCGCTTTATATACTCGAGGTTGGCAAGCCAGGTAGCTCTTATGCTTTTGAGATCGCCCAAAAAATCGGTCTGCCACAACAGGTGCTGAACCTTGCTAAAAATAAGATCGGTGTTAATCAGAAGAAGGTTGATACTTTGCTGGTCGACCTTGAGCGTGATAAAAAAGAAATATTCGACACTAAAGTAAAGCTTGAAAGACAACAGAAACAAGTAAATGAGTTGCTTTCTGAAAATGAGAAGCTGAAGAGTTATCTTGAGGAAAACAAAAAGGCGCTCATCCGCGATGCCAAACAGGAAGCGAAGAATATCATCCTGAATGCCAATAAATTGGTTGAGAATACCATTGCCGATCTAAAAAGCAGTAAAGCTGATAAGGAAAAGACCCGGCAACTACGTGAAAATTTAAACCATGAGCTGCAGAAAAACACGGTTAAACCCGAAGCCCCTAAACCTGTAGTATCGGAAGAGTTGAAGCCGGGCGACTGGGTGAAGCTGAATGATTCGGAAACAACGGGCCAGATCATGGAAATATCCAAAGACAACCTCATCATAGCTATTGGCGATCTGCGGACTGTGGCTAAAAAGAATAGAGTGCAAAGGATCAGTAAAAAAGAGGTGCCGAAAGAAGTTAGAAGGAGTTTCGGAGGGCAGACAAACGATTATGCCAGCTTTAGTCCGGAGATAGATGTGCGTGGCAAGCGCGGCGAAGAAGCCTTGTATGATATTGAAAAGATGCTCGATCGGGCATTGATGATGGGCTTTAACAATTTGAAGATACTACATGGTAAGGGTGACGGAATATTGCGTAAATTAATTCGCGATTACCTGAAGAAGTATGATGCGGTAGACAGGATGGAGGATGAGCATGCAGACAGGGGCGGGGATGGAATAACTTATGTATATTTGAAATAACCTGAATACAACCTGAACATGAGAAAGCTGTACTTTTCGCTGGTGCTACTGCTGGTA
>Ga0105240_10003143_pt1 | contig 25988 bp, 18 predicted proteins | sample KBSC54metaG_FD_80426 | JGI IMG/M metagenome (GOLD analysis project Ga0105240, IMG submission 80426) | Corn rhizosphere microbial communities from Kellogg Biological Station, Michigan, USA - KBS C5-4 metaG | ecosystem: Host-associated > Plants > Roots > Rhizosphere > Soil | place: Michigan, USA...
CGAGAGCGCCGTGCGCACACGCTCGCCGCGCTACCTCGAACTGCTCAACCCGCGCGTCGCCACCGCCGACCTGATCAAGGTGCTGAAGCCCAACGAGGGCTATGTGCGGGTCGTGCTGACCTCCAACGGCGACTACGGCGCGCTGGTGACCCCGGCCGGCGTCACGCCCTATCGGGTCGCCCTCAACGCGCCCACCGCGGAACGACTGGTGGCCGCCGTGCGCAAGAGCTCGGTGATCCGGCGCCGCGTCCTGCCCGACTTCGACCTGCAGGCCTCACGCCAGCTCTACCGCGCGCTGTTCGAACCGATCGCCCAGCCGCTGGACGGCATCCATCTGGTGCACGTGGACGGCGGCGGCGTGCTGGCGTCGATGCCCATGGGCGCGCTGATCGCCAGCGACCTGACCCAGGCCCAGCTGCAGCGCGTGGCGCTGGAGCAGGACTACTCGGGCGTCGACTGGCTGGCCCGGCATCATTCGCTCGACATCGCCCTCGGCCCCGCCGCCTTCGTCCGCACCCGGATGGAGGGCGGCGCCGCGCCGATCCCGACGGTGATGGCGTTCGGCGACTTCCAGCCCAATCCGGCGCTGGCGGCCCAGCGGATCGCCGCCGCCCACGGCCTCTCCGACCGTTGTCGGCGCGAAGTCGAAATGGCCCTGTCGGGGCTGCGGGCCCTGCCCCAGACCGGTCCGGAAGCGCGCCAGGCGGCCGCCACCTTCGGGCCGCAGGGTCAGGCCAGCCTCGGCGCCAGCTTCACCGACGTGAACTTCCTGACCAGCCCCGACGTGGCCAACGCCTCGATCCTGGTGCTGGCCACCCACGGCGTGCTCGGCCTCTCCACCTGCTTCGCCGAGCCGGCGCTGCTGACCTCGGTGGGCGCGGACGGGGACGGCCTGATCGAGGCCTCCTCGCTGTTGAACCGGTCGCTGAAGGCGCGGCTGGTGGTGCTGTCGGCCTGCGACACCGGCGGCGGCGGCCTGGCCGATGGCGGCGAGGCCCTGTCCGGTCTGGCGCGGGCCTTCATCTACGCCGGCGCGCCCAGCGTGCTCGCCACCCAATGGCCGATCGACGCCACGGCCTCGGCGCTGCAGACCGACATCCTGTTACGCACCGCGGCTCAGCAGGGCCGGACCGTATCCGAGGCCTTGGGGGCCGCGCAGGAGACCCTCTACGACAGCCCAGAGACGGCCCACCCATTCTTCTGGTCGGGCTTCGAGCTGATCGGCGACGGCGGCGCGGTGCTGACGCCGGGTCCATCGAGCCAGGCGAGCGCGCAATAGAGCCTCCCTCCCCTTCATGGGGAGGGACGACCGCGGAGCGGTCAGGGTGGGGATGTCTGGAGACGGACTCGCTACCCGGGAACTATCGTCGACGCTTCACAGTCCCCCACCCCGCGACGCTGCGCGTCGCTCCCTCCCCATGAAGGGGAGGGAAGCAAGGCGGCAGGTCGCAGCGCCTCAGTTCGTGCCGTAGCTCTCGATCAGGTCGTAGACCCGGGTGCGGTCGAGGCCGTTGGTGGGGGCGGCGGCGAGCAATTGCTCGGCCTCCAGGGCCCGCTTGTCCGACGCCGCCCGGGCGAGGGCGCAGGCGGTGGCCGCGGCGCGGACCTCGGGGTCGGTCAGGCTGTCGTAGGTGGTGGGCAGCGCGCCCGGCGACGCGGAGACGGTGAAGTCGGCCTGGATCGTGGCGCCGGCGGCGTCGCGGGCGGTCACGTGATAGCGCCCGGGCGTGAAGTTCACCGCCGGGAAGACGAGGTCGCCGGCGCCCTGGGCCTGGGCGACGGCCCCGGCCGGGCCGGTCAGGGTGGCCGAATAGGGACCCGCGCCGCCTTCGACCCGCAGCAGCAGCGCGCGGGATCCCGCCGACAGTTCCTGGCCGCCCGCCGCCAGCTGCGGCAGGGCGAAGTTGAAGCCGGTGTCGCCGCCCTTCAGGCGCACGTCCCAGGGCAGCCGCTTCATGTCGGGCATCACCTGGTCGTTCACCGCGCGGTAGGCGTTGCCGGCGAGGCTCGGCGCGCCGCCGCGGGCGGCAACGACATAGGGCGTCGAGGCATTGACCTGCACGGCGCCGCGGCCGTCGAGCGACAGGGTAATCCTGGTGGCGCCGGCGGCGCTGACACGGTCGCCTGTGCAGACCACCTCGAGCACCCGCGGACGGGCCACCTTGGCCCCCGCGCGCACGATGCTCACGGCGGCGGGATCGCCCTCGATCCGGGTGATCACGCCGGCCCCGGCGCAGTCGGCGGCGGCGGCATGGCCGGCGAGGGCGAGGGCCGCGGCGCCAGCGCCAGCGGCCAGGAGAAGGCGAAAGCCCGTGACCGGGCGAACGCTAGGAATCGTCGTCATCAGCAAACTCCTGCATCGCGCCCACGGCCGCCGAAGCGAAGGCGGGCGCCGATAGATAACCCCAATAGCCGCGGTCGAGCGCGAGGAGGAGCAGACCGATCCCCACCCAATGGGCAGCGAACGCGAAGGCCCAGTTTAGCACGACCGGGTTGAACGGAAGCAGTCGAATCCGCACCCAGAAGGACTTCTGCTGGTGACGGCTCTTCAGGGCGAGGTAGTTCTCGCGGATCACCCGGGTGATCCAGAAGCCCATGGTGATCATTGCGCTGACCAGCAGCAGCGCGGTGAGCTGCAGCCAGGTGGGCACGCGCCGCAGGCCGCCGCCCGACAGCTCCAGGCCCCGCACGGCGTTGATCATGATCACCGGGCCGGCCATCTCGTTCAGGGGCGTCTGCTCGAAGTCGCTGGCCGCCGCGTTGGTGCCGCCGATCACCACCAGCCGCTGGCAGATCAGCTCGTGGCTGGCGTCCGGCCCCGCCGCCGCCACGTCGCCGGCGGAGATCCGCCGGAACACCGCCTTGTCCGTCGCCGACCCGCAGCGCTTGAAACCCTTCCAGCTGGGCGGCAACTCGGGCCACACCTTGCCGTTCTCGCCCTTGCCCAGCGACAGATGGTAGTTGATCAGCTCGCCGTGCAGGATCGGAGTGTGGTTGGGGTTGGCGCAGTCGGTCTTGGAGTCCTTGATCCAATGGTTCACCGGCGCATCGGAGGGCATCAGGTCGCCCTGCAGGAAGCCATAGGCCAGCAGCGAAGCTGAATAGAGGATGAAGGGCCCATGGGGGCCCTGCACGCACTCGTACGGCAGGAACTCGCGCACGATGCTGTTCTGGTCGGCCATCATCTTCACGTTGGCCCAGAAGATGTTGGGCGCCGGATCGACGACGTCGTCGTAGTCCGAGGCCGGCAGGACGAGGTGATTGCCGTCCCCGCCCATCAGGGAATCGGGAAACGACTGGCGCGCCAGCATCAGCGGCGGCGCCGAGGGTGTGCGGGCCCAGGCCGCCAGGACCTCGTGCAGCTTGGCCGCGTTCGCCTCGTCCCCCGGCGTCGGGGTGGCCAGGTCGATGTCGACGATCACCGCCTGCGCGCCGACGCCGGGCGGCGCCGTGCGGATGTATTCCAGGGTGTCGGCTAGCACGCCGCGGGGCGCTGTGGCCGAGGGCGCCCGGACCGCTCCGCCCGTCTGACGGATATCCGAAATGGTCTGGTCGTCGATGTCGATGAGCAGCGCCGGGTCGCCGCCGGTGACCAGGTCGGCGCGCATCTTGAACGCCGTCTCCATCATCAGCCGGTCGGGCTCGCCGAACATCGAGCGGTTGATGGCCGGCACCCGCATGGCGCCCAGCACCACAAGGCCGGCGATGAACGAGATCAGGAACCGCCGGTAGTGCGAGCGCTCGATGGCGGTGAAGGTGCGACGGCCGAACGCCAGGACCTGGCGGGCGCGCTTCTCGATCCTGCGCAGACGCCGCTGCCACGCCGTGGTCGGCCGCTTGCGCTTGGCGCGCCGGCGGCGAGGCCGGCGACGGGGCTTCGCCGCCTTCGCAGGCGCGGCCGGCGGCTCTTCCGGCGGCGGCGGTGCATCGGGGTCACCCTCGACCGACTCTGTCATGGCGCGGCGGAGCCTAGAGCAGTGGGATCAGTCGATCCAATACTCAGCTTGGGCATCCGGAGGCGGACAGGCCACGGACTCGATCGCCGGAGCGGGCGGGGAGAGGCGTCGCTCGATCCGGGCCATCAGGGCCTCCCCGTTGAACGGCTTGGCCACGTAGTCCACGGCGCCGAGCGAGATCGCCCGCGTCACGTCGGCGGCGTTCTGGCGCGCCGTCAGCACGATCACCGGCAGGGGCCAGATACGCCGGGCGCCCTTGAGGGCGGCAAGCACCTCGAAGCCGTCCATCCCCGGCAGGCCCAGGTCCAGCACCACCAGCCTGGGCCGGACCTCGAGCGCCCGGCCGAGCGCGGCCTGGCCGTTGCGAACCCAATGTGGACGGTAGCCCGCGGTATTGAGGCGGAGGAGCAGCAGTTCCCCGACGATGGGATCGTCCTCGACGACCAGGATCGGCCTGCCCCAGGGCTCCGGCGAGGCCATCAGGCGCTCTTCCGGGCGATGTGGCCGGCGTGAGGGAGCGACGCGCGACCGACGGCCAGCCAACGGTGGACCTTGGTCACCAGTTCGGCGGCGCGGATGGGCTTGCAGATGTGATCGTCCATGCCCGCCTCCTCGCAGGCCGCCACGTGCTGGCTCAGGACGTTGGCGCTGAGCGCCAGGATCGGGATCGCCGCACCGGCCGGGCCGCTCGCGCGGATCGCCCGGGTGGCGGTCAACCCGTCCATGCCGGGCATCTGCAGGTCCATCAGGATCAGGTCGAGGCCGGGCTGCGACGCCATGGCCACGGCCTCCGGCCCGGAGGAAGCCTCGAGGCAGTGGTGGCCGAGCGGGGTCAGCATGGCGCGCACCAGCTCGCGGTTCACGGCCACGTCGTCGACAACCAGGATGGTCGCCGGCCTGTCCTCGTCGATCTGCTCTGGCGCGGCGGCGCGCGGAGCGGCCGGCGCGTCGGCGAGGGGCGCGGCCACCTCGAACCAGAACGTCGAGCCGACGCCCGCTTCGCTCTCGACGCCGATGCGCCCGCCCATCAGGTCGGTGAGCTTGCGGCAGATCGCCAGGCCGAGGCCGCTGCCGCCGTAGTGCCGGCTGATGGAGCCGTCGACCTGGGAGAAGCGCTGGAACAGCCGGTCGAGGCGGTCGGCCGGAACCCCCGGACCGGTGTCGGCGACCTCGAAGCGCAGGCGCGGCGCAGGACCCGCGAAATGGCGCGCGGTGACCCGCACCTCGCCCTCGGCGGTGAATTTCAGCGCATTGCCCAGCAGGTTCATCAGCACCTGCCGCAGCCGGGCGCTGTCGGCCAGGACGTGCGCCGGCAGCGCCGGATCGAGCTGGAGTTCCAGCCGCAGGCCCTTCTCGCGCGCCTGGTCGGCCACGAGATCGACGACGTCGCGGGTGAAGTCGGCCGGGCTGAAGGGGTGCGGGTCGAGGGCAAGCTGCCCGGCCTCGAGCTTGGAGAAGTCCAGCACGTCGTTGACCACCGCCAGCAGCGACTGTCCGGCGCTGATGATCCGGCGCACGCACAGGTCGGCCTCGGGCGGCAGGTCCCGGATGTCGCCGAGCAGTTCGGCAAAGCCCACCACGCCGGTCAGCGGCGTGCGGATCTCATGGCTCATGTTGGCCAGAAACTCGGACTTGGCCTCCGAGGCCGCCTCGGCCTTCGCCTTGGCCTCGATCAGCTCGTCCTCCAGCCGCCGGCGGATTGTCACGTCGCGGTAGCTGGTCACAACCTTGACCGGCTTGCCGGCCTCGTCGCGGATGATGGTCGGATTGCCCTCCATCCAGACGATGTCGCCGCTCTTGGTGATCGAGCGGTACTCGCGCCGGACGGTGGGATCGACCGGGTCGCCGGTGAACAGGGCGCGGTGGATCTGGGTCGCTCGCTCCAGGTCGTCCGGATGCACGAAATCGAGGGTGCGGCGGCCGATCACCTCGCCCGGCGCGTAGCCGAAGCGGGCGACCGACGGGGAGACGTATTCGACCACCGCCCTGTCATCGAGCAGCACCACCAGGTCGGTGCCGTTGTCGGACAGCAGGCGCAATTGCGCCTCGCTGGCGTCGAGCGAAGCCTTCACGCGGCGCCGCTCCGCCAACGTGGTGCCCACGGGCAGGGCCGTGACCGCGCAGACCAGCAGGAACACCTGCAAGGCCGTCATCTGGCGCAGCAGGTCAGGACCGAGCAGGGTCTCGGGGCCATAGCCGAGCGACAGCAGCACGGCGGAGATCACCGCCGTGATCAGCAGCCCGAGGACCGCGCCTAGCACTTCCATCTGGAAAGTGACGAGCACCAGCAGGGGCGGCACGACGAACAGCAGCGGCACGCGGGACTCGGCAAATACGAACGTCACGGTCGCGGTCAGGACGGCCAGCGGGACCGCGTCCGCGGGCTGGGGCCGGCGCACCAGGGACGAGCCCGTGCGGCGATGCTGCGCCAGCAGGAACAGCGGCGGGACCAGCACCAGCATGCCGAGCGCATCGCCCAGCACCCAGTTGGCCCAGCCGGCGACCGTCGAAATGCCCAGCCGCGATCCGCCGATGACCAGGGCGGCGACGCCCGCGCCGAGCAACGGTCCGACTAGCCCGCAGACGGCGGCGAACCGCCAGACGTGAGCGCGGCGGCGAATGTCGAAGTGCCGGCCGGCGAACCGCCGCAAGCCCGCGGAGCAGACGAAGATCTCCAGGGCGTTGCCGAGCGACAGGCCCACGGAGACGACGACGCCCTCGCCGCAGACCAGGTCGGCGGCCAGGTTGCCCAGGAAGGCGCAGGCCAGCAGCGCCGGCCATCGGCGCGGATGTGTCCGCAGCAGGCAGACCACGGCGACGGCATTGCACGGCCAGATCGCGGCCAGCCGTCCAGACCCGCTGGTCAGGGTGATGCTGAGCCAGGCAAGGAGAAAGATGGCGATCCCGAGGGCCGCCGCCTTGGCGAAGCGGACCCCCACGCGGCCCGAAACTCCATGCGCCGCCGCCTTGCCCGAGGCCCCAGCCATCGCGAACCCAACACCCTCGATCCGGACAATTCCGGGACGCCCCATCCCTCCATGCCGGAGACGGGCTTACCGACCGTTAACGGTGGGTCGCGGCGCTGTCTTTCGAGGCTGCGCAACAGCTGCGCTTCCACCCCATCCCCATCCCGTGCCAATTGCGCGGAAGGGGCGCCGATCGGGCCTCACTAGCAGATGCGCAAGCGCCGAAGCGACGACGGCGCGGCCGAGCTCTATGCCGCCGCGGCGTCCGATTGTGGTGCGTCGGACAGGGCCGCTTCCAGCGCCTCCATCAGGCGCTCGGGCTTGATCGGCTTTTCGACCACCGACCGCATGCCGGCGGCCAGGTATTCACCCACCTCATCCGGGTCGGCGTTGGCGGTGAGGGCGATGATCGGCACGCGCCCGGGCGGCCCGGCGAGGCGGCGGATCTCGCGCGCCGCCGTCACCCCGTCCATGCGGGGCATCTTGATGTCCATCAGGATCACGTCGAAGCGGCCCGCCTTGGCCGCCTCCACCGCCTCCACGCCATCGACGACGGACTCGGTGGAAAAGTCGAACATCTCGCACAATGCCTCGACCACCATGCGGTTGGTGGCGTTATCGTCCACCACCAGGATGTGGGCGGTGCGTGCGGGCCGGCCGTCCTGGCCGGCGGCGTCGACAGCCTCGGCCGCGATGGCCACGCCGGCGGCGATCTCGAACGACATGGTGGCGCCGGGGCCGGTATTGGCCCGCGCTTCCAGGCGGCCGGCCATCGCCAAGACGGTCCGGTGCGCGAGCACCAAGCCAAGCTGGACGCCGACCCCCCCGGGGCCGGACGCGCCGCCCTGGAACAGGCTCTTCAGATAGGCGCCGTCGAAGGCGGCGCTGTTGTCCCTCACCCGGCCCACCAGGATGACATCCGTCCCGGAGGACCTGGCCTTCAGGCTGGCCTCGATCATGCCGCGGCCGGCGTGCGCCATTGCATGGCCGATCAGGGCGTCGAACACCTGCAGCAGGCGCGTCTCGTCGACCATGGCCGCACAATCCGGCTGGCCGTCGTAGGAAACCACCAGAGTGACCCCGGCGTGCTCGGCGCGGCTGCGCCAGCGGCCGTCGAGAATGTCCATCACCTCCTGCAGCCGGCTCGGCGCGGGTGTGATCGCCAGCTCGCCGGCCTCGGCCCTCTGCAGGTCCAGGGCCACGTCCAGCAGCGACAGGGCCGCGCGGGCCGCCTCGGCGATCGTCTCCACATGCGCCTCGGCGCCGTCCGGAAGCCGCATCCGGGCCAGTCCCTCGGCGGCGACCACGGCGTTGGCGATCGGGGCGCGCACCTCGGCGCAGATCAGGTCGAGCGCGCCGGAACCCCGTCCCGCGCCGGCCGCCAGGGCGGCGATCAGCGCGACCCCGTCGCCCACCCCGGCGCAGGCGCCGTTTTCGGTGACCACGAAGCCGGCGCGCAGGGCGGCCGGACGCTCGGCGGCCACGCGGCGCGCGAAGTCCGCCAGCGGTTCGTCGGCGCCGACGACGAGGGGATCGGCGTCCATGACCTGGCGGATCGGGAAATCGGCGGCCCCAGGCGCCTCCATGCGGACCAGGAACAGGTCCCGCTGGACGAGGCCGACCGGACGATCCCCGTCCACGACGGCCAGCAGCCGGCATTGTTCGTCGCGCACGAAGACGGCGAGGGCAGCCTCGCAGGCGCTATCCGCGGGCAGCGCCGGACGGCGGTCGATAACTTGGCCGAGTGAGTCCATAGACGCCACGGATACCTAATTCGGCAAACACCATGGCAAATCCGGCTTGCGAAGACGTTAAGCGCCCCGATTGCTACCGAACTTAGGGGACAACCGAGACGATTGTCTGGGTTTCGGCGGGGGTGGAGGCGGCGACTGCGCACCGGCGAGTTGACCGCCCGTCAAGGATTGTTGGCTTGAATGGGGCCTCAGCCTCAGGAAATCGATGATCCCATGGCCAAGGCCACTTTTCAGCGCAACCAACGAGTCTGGGTCGAAAGCGTCGGCGCGTGGGCCGTGATCGAGCGCATCGAACCGGTGTGGGCCAAGGGCTTCGAGGAGCCGGTCAAGGTCACCTATGACGTCGGCCTCGGCCGCCCCTTCCACACGCACGAGCTGCGGGCGGAAGACCCGCCTGAAGAGGAGGAACAGGCCGGGCCGAACTGGCGCCTGATGCGGGCGCGCAACAAGTGGCAGACCGCCGAGGAGTGCGCGCACCATCCCTACCCCGGCACCTATCCGGTGGTTGTGACCGACGCCGCCGACTGGGGCGGCTGGCGCGTGCCGGGCGCCGAATACGACCGCGATCCGCGCAAGATCGAGGCGCAGGCCCGGCTGATCGCCTCGGCCCCGGCGCTGCGGCGCCTGGTCCGGGAAATGGTGGAGATGGTGGCCGAGGCGCCCGACGACGCGCCGCCGGCGGTCCAGGCCTTCGCCCGCAAGGCGCAGGCGATCGAGCGCTACCTCACCGAGACGATCGGAATTCCCAACTCGGACGACGTGCGCGAAGCTGCGGAATAGTTCCTCGCCCGCCCCCGTGGGCGGGGCGGCCGCGAGCGGCCTGGGTCCCCATGAAGGCGAGGAAAGCGGGAGCCGTTGTCCCCTCCGGCGGCGGGGGATAAGGCTTGGAGCATGCGCACAGACACGCCCCAACCGGTCCAGCTTTCCGACTACCATCCCCCGGCCTATCAGGTCGACGAGGTTCGCCTGGACTTCGCCCTGGAGCCCAATGCGACGCGGGTGACCGCCAGGCTGGCGGTGCGGCGGGAAGGCGATCATGCCGAGCCGCTGCGCTTCAACGGCGTGCGGCTGAAGCCGATCTCGGTGGCCATCGACGGCCGCGCGCTGGCGCCTGACGAGTATGAGATCGACGACGAGTTCCTGACCATCGCCCGGCCGCCCGCGGCGTTCCAGCTGGAGACCGAGGTCGAGATCGACCCGGACGGCAACAAGGCGCTGGAGGGTCTCTACATGTCGGCCGGGCGCTTCTGCACCCAGTGCGAGGCGGAAGGCTTCCGCAAGATCACCTGGTTCCCCGACCGTCCTGACGTGCTGGCCCGCTTCACCGTGCGCATCGAGGCGGAAAAGACCTATCCCCGGCTGCTCTCCAACGGCAACCTGATCGAGTCCGGCGACCTGCCCGGCGACCGCCATTTCGCGGTCTGGAACGACCCCTTCCCCAAGCCCTGCTACCTGTTCGCCCTGGTGGCCGGCGAGCTCGACGTGCTCGAGGACGCCTTTGTGACCATGAGCGGGCGCAAGGTCGACCTGCGCATCTACGTCGACCCCGGCCAGTCGGAGCGCGCCCTCTACGCGATGGATTCGCTGAAGCGGGCGATGCGCTGGGACGAGGAGGCCTATGGCCGCGAATACGACCTCGACCTGTTCATGATCGTCGCCGTCCGCGACTTCAACTTCGGGGCGATGGAGAACAAGGGCCTCAACGTCTTCAACTCGTCCCTGCTGCTGGCCGATCAGGAGACCGCCACCGACGCCGACTACGAGCGGATCGAGGGGGTGGTGGCGCACGAGTACTTCCACAACTGGACCGGCGACCGGATCACCTGCCGGGACTGGTTCCAGCTGTGCCTGAAGGAAGGGCTGACGGTGTTCCGCGACCAGGGCTTCTCCGCCGACATGCGCGGGCACGCCGTGCAGCGGATCAAGGAGGTCAAGCAGCTGCGGGCGCGGCAGTTCTCGGAGGACGCCGGCCCCCTCGCCCACCCGGTTCGCCCGTCGAGCTACATCAAGATCGACAACTTCTACACCGCGACCATCTACGAGAAGGGCGCGGAAGTGATCCGTATGCTGAAGACCATCATCGGACCGGACGCGTTCCGGGCCGGCATGGACCTGTACTTCGATCGCTGGGACGGACAGGCGACGACGGTGGAGGCCTTCATCCAGTGCTTCGCCGAGGCCTCCGGCCGGGACCTGACCCACTTCTTCGCCTGGTACCAGCAGGCCGGCACGCCGAAGGTGCGGATGGAGGCGATGTACGACGAGGCCGCCCAGGCGCTCGACATCACCCTGGAGCAGACCACCGCGCCGACCCCGGGGCAGCCCGACAAGCAGGCCCTGCCGATCCCGATCGAGCTCGGCATCCTGGACGAGGACGGTCGGGTGATGCGCGACTCCGAGTTGGTGGTGCTGGACGCGCCCTCGCGCCGCCTGCGGTTCGAGAACCTGCCGCGCATCCCGGTGATCTCGGCCCTGCGCGGTTTCACGGCGCCGGTGAACCTGTCCTCCGACTCCCCGGCCAAGGACGGCTACGTGCTGATGGCCGCCGATCCTGACCTGTTCAACCGATGGGAGGCCGGCCAGACGCTGGCCCGCGACCTGATCCTGGCCCGCGCCGGCGGCCGCGCCGACGAGGTGGGGGAGCAGCGCTTCGCCGAGGCGCTGGAGGCGGCGCTGGTCGACCAGTCGGTGGAGCCCGCGTTCAAGGCGCTGCAGGTGGCGCTGCCGAGCGAATCCGACCTCGCCATATCTGCCGTCCCGGCCGACCCCGCGGCGATCCACGAGGCCCGAGAGGCGCTTCGCACCCGCATGGCGGCGCACCTCGGCGAGACCCTGCGCGACCTGCACCTGCGGCTGCAGGACCAGGTCGACTTCTCGCCGGACGCGGCCCAGGCCGGACGCCGCGCGCTGCGCAACGCGGTGCTGGAACTGCTGGCCGCCGATCCCACCTCGGAGAACCTGGAGCGGGCGATCGGCCACTACGAAGCGGCCGGCAACATGACCGACGCCATGGGGGCGCTCGGCGCCCTGATGCTGATCGGCGGCGAAGCGTTCGAGACGGCCCTGGCCGCCTTCTACGAGCGCTGGCGCGACGAGCCGCTGGTGGTGGACAAGTGGTTCGCCCTGCAGGCCCGGGACCCGTCGGAGGGCGCGCTGGGTCGGGTGCTGGGCCTGACGGCGCACCCGGCCTTCGACTCCAGGACGCCCAACCGGCTGCGGGCGCTGGTCTCCACCTTCGCCCACTTCAATCCGTCCCGGTTCCACGATCCCAGCGGCGCCGGCTACAGGTTCCTGGCCGACCAGATCCTGATGGTCGACGGCTTCAACCCGATGGTGGCCGCGCGGCTGATCGACCCGCTCGGCCAGTGGGCCCGGTATGCGCCGGAGCTGGGCGCGAAGATGCGCAGCGAACTTGAGCGAATCGTTCGCGCGCCAGGCGTTTCGAAGAACGTCTACGAGTTGGCCTCGAAATCGGTGGCCTGACCGGAGCACAACCTTAACCTTCCGGAATGCACCAGTGTGGTTGATGGAGTTGGGTGAGTTGTCACCCGTTCCACGTGCAAAGCCCCAATCGGAGCCCGAGGCTTGGCCATCTCGCTCGAAGAGGTCCGTTTCCTGATCGTGGACGACAACGTCCACATGCTGAACATCATCAAGACCATCCTGCGCGGCCTGGGCGCGACGCGGGTGCTGGAGGCGCGCAACAGCAAGGACGCGCTGAAGCGCCTGCGATACGAGCCGGCCGACATCATCATCCTCGACTACGTGCTGGAGGATGAGGACGGGGTGGAGTTCCTGCGCTTCCTGCGCTCGGACCCTGAGAGCCCGGCGCCGTTCACGCCCGTGATCATGCTGACCGCCCACTCGGACATGAGCCGCGTGACCGCCGCGCGCGACGCCGGCGTGACCGAATTCTGCGCAAAACCGGTGACCGCCACCGAGCTGCTGCGAAAGGTCGCGGCCGTGGTCGACCGGCCGAGGCCGTTCGTGCGCTCCGGCGCCTACACGGGACCCGATCGCCGACGGCGGGACGATCCCGAATATGAGGGCGAAGAGCGCCGCAAGGATCGTCGGGAAGAGACGCCGCGCGCCGGCGAAGCGTGACGCAACCGGCGACGCCGCGTAGGATTCGCCTCGAAAGGTGACTCGCGCCATGCCGGGGGCGGCGGACAGATTCAACGGGACCGCGAGGAACGGCCGGGCGGCGGCGCCGCGGGCGGCGCTTCGGGCTGGCCCGCGCCCGGCGCGGACGCTGGGGTCCTCGTTCGTCGCCGGCGCGCCGGGCCGAAGCCGGATCACCTCGATCGCCATCCTGACGGCGCTGATCGTGCTGGCGATCCTGATCGGAGCCACCGCCCTCCACCTGCGGCACGCCCAGAACGTTTCGGCCGGCGCCCTGCTGGAGCCGGTGGCGGTGGCGGCGATCCTGGCGCTGCTGCTGATCGTCCAGGGGCGCCAGGCGGCGGCCGCCGCCCGCGCCTTCGCCGACTCCGAGGAACGCTTCCGCCTGGCGGTGGAAGCCGCCCGCTGCGGAATCTGGGAATGGGACCTGCGTTCCGGCGACATCTTCATGTCGGAGGTCACCGGCGTGATGCTGGGCTGGGGCGGCGGCGGGGTGGTCGCCGCCGACGAGGTGCTGGCCCGGGTCGCGCCCGAGCATCGCGAGCGGGTGCGCCAGGCCCTGGCCGCCGCGGCCCTGCACGGCGCCTTCGACGTATCCTTCCGCGCCCAGTGGCCAGAAGGCGGCTCCACGGTGTGGATCGACGCCCGCGGACAGGCGCCCGGCGCCCGCGACCCGGACGGCTATTCCCGCCTCGTCGGCGTGGCGCTGGACGTCACCGAGGAGCGGGTGGCCCAGGTGCGCGCCCAGGCGGCCGAGGCGCGGCTGCACGGCGCGATCGAGAGCGTGTCGGAAGCGTTCGTGCTCTGGGACCGGCATGAGCGCCTGGTGCTCTGCAACCAGAACTTCCGCGCCTTCTTCGGCCTGGAGCCGAAGGTGCTGAAGCCGGGCTCGCCGCGGCCGGCGGTGGAGCGGCTGATGCGGCTGGCCCTGAAGGAGGACCTGCCGGGCGGGACGCAGGAAACCGACCGCGAGCTGGAGCTGTCGGACGGCCGCTGGATCACCATGTCCCAGCGTCGCACCGCCGACGGCGGCTGGGTGGTCACCGCCGCCGACATCACCACCATCAAGCAGCAGGACGAGGCCAGGCGGCTCAACGAGGAGCAGCTCCAGAAGCTGGTGGACACCCTGGAGCGCAGCCGCGCCCAGGCCGCCGAGCTCGCCAAGAAATACGCCGTCGAGAAGATCCGGGCCGAATCCGCCAACCAGGCCAAGAGCGAGTTCCTGGCCAACATGAGTCACGAGCTGCGCACGCCGCTGAACGCCATCAACGGCTTCTCGGAGATCATGGTCGGCGAGATGTACGGCCCGCTCGGCGATCCCCGCTACAAGTCCTACGCCCAGGACATCCTCAGCTCCGGCCAGCACCTGCTGGCGCTGATCAACGACGTGCTCGACATGTCGAAGATCGAGGCGGGCAAGATGAACCTGCGCTTCGAGCCGCTGCGGCTGGAGGAACTGGCCGAGGACGCCATGCGGCTGGTCAAGAACCGCGCGGAAACCGTGGGCCTGACCACGATCGTCGACGTGCCGCCGCTGCCTGAGGTGGAGGGCGACTACCGGGCGCTGAAGCAGGTGCTGCTGAACCTGCTCTCCAACGCGGTGAAGTTCACCCCCCGCGGCGGCAAGATCACCCTGAGCGCCGAGGGCCGGCACGACGCCATGGGCGAACGGATCAAGCTCAGCGTCGCCGACACCGGCATCGGCATCGCGCCCGCCGACCTGGTGCGCCTGGCCCGGCCGTTCGAGCAGATCGAGAGCCAGCAGGCCAAGACCCAGCAGGGCACCGGCCTTGGCCTGGCGCTGTCGAAGTCGCTGGTTGAGATGCACGGCGGCGTGCTGGAGATCGAGAGCGAACCCGGCGTCGGCACCACGGTCAGCGTCCTGCTGCCGGTGCGCCAGGGCCTGCAGCGCGAGGGGCGCAGCTTCGCGGCGTGATCAATGCTGCGCCGGCGGCGCTCCCGGCGGCAGCGGCGGGGCGGGCGGCAGGGCCTGGCGAAGGCCGTCGGCGATGATCGTGCGGTCGGCCGGGGGCAGGCGCAGGGCGGCGTCCACGAAGGCCTGCTCCACCTGCGCGCGGGCGGCGATGTCCAGCTGGCGGCTCTGCGCCAGCTTCAGCTTGATCACCTGGGCGTCGGCTTTGGGGTCGGCCAGGGACGTCCAGGCGTCCAGGCTGAGGGCGCGGCTGCGGGCCACGTCAGGGCGCACGTTCATCCAGGCCTGGCGCAGCAGCATGCGGATGTCGTGCCGGTCGGGCTGCGGCAGTCCGGCCGTGGCGCGCACCAGGACGCCCGGCCGGGCGGCGGCGTTCTGGCCCGCCATCCGCTGCCCCAGCGCCACGACGCCCGCCGCGGCCCCGATCAGGAACACGTTGAGCGCCAGCGAGGCGATCAGGCCGACGAGCAGCCAGCGTCCGCGCATCAGACCCCTCCCGCCTGGCCAGCCGGGGCGACCAGGCCGCTGACGTCATCGGCGGGCGGGGACGGCGCGCCGGCGAGCAGCCGCACCACGCTCGGCGGCGCCAGCAGGACGCCCGCCGCAACGCCGGCGGCGCAGGCGGCCGCCAGGCCGAGCCCCAGGCCGGCGCCCATGGCCCAGCGGCGCGGCCGCCCGGCCCGGCCGGTCGGGGCGCGGGCGATGATCGCCTCGCGGAGTTCCGCGCTGGGCGCGACCGCGCGGTCCGCAAACAGCAGGACGTCGAGCCGTCCGGCTTCGGCCAGGATCTGCGCCGCCAGCATCGCCTGGCCTGCCGCGAAGGCGCGCGCCGCCGCCTGGTCGGCGGCCGGCCACCGGCCGATGTCGCCGCCGTGGGCGTCGGCCAGGGTTCGAAATCGCTCTTCGGTCATGACACGCCCCGTCCCACGATCAATGCGGTCCCGCCAGGTCGGCCAGCGCGCCGCGCAGCGCCCGCCGGCCGCGCGCCAGCAGGCTCTCGAGCGCCTCCACGCTCACCCCCATCAGCCCCGCCGCCTCGATGTTGCCCAGCGCCTGATAGTGGCAGAGCACGATCGCCTCGCGCTGCCGCTCCGGCAGCGCCGACAGCGCCGCGCGCACCCGCCGCCCGACGTCCTCGGCCTCCAGGCCGCGGTCCGGCGCCGGTCCCGGATCGGGCTGGTCCGGCGGCTCGGCGGTGGGCCGCTCGCGGCGGCGGCGCAGGCGGTCGTAGCACAGGTTGAGCGCCACCCGGTGCAGCCAGGTGTCGAACTTCGCCCGCCCCGGCCGCCAGGCGGCCGCGTGCCGCCAGACCCGCAGGAAGGTCTCCTGCGCCACGTCCTCGGCCTCGGCGGCGTCGCCGAGCAGGCGCTCGGCCAGCGCCAGCACCCGGCCCAGCTTGCGCGCCACCAGCGCCCGCACAGCCGCCGCATCGCCGCGTCCGGCCCGCGCCACCAGCTCGTCGTCCGGATCGGCCCCGCCAGGTGTCAATGGGCGCCTCGTTCAAGCACCACTCCCATACCGCACGCCCAGACCCCAGTCGCCGACCGGCGGCTGTTTCACGCACAAGGCGGCGGAGTCCGTCGCCGGAATGGACCACCTAGGCGACCAGCGCCTCGAACGCCCGGTGCGCGGCGGTGGCGCGGGCGGCGAGGAGCGCGCGGAGGGCGCGGTAGTCACGCGCGCCGCCGGCCTTGGCGAGGAGGACGCGCAGGCCCTTCGGCTCGGTATCGGGCGCCGCGTCGTCGGACAGCGCAATCTTGAGCAGCTGCGAAAGGTCCTGCTGCAGGCGCCAGGCGGCGGTCAGCTCATCGATCAGGCCGGCGGGCGCGAGGCCTGCCGCGCCGAGGGCGGCCAGGGCCTCACCGGTGTTCTGGGCCAGGGGTCCGCCATCGGCGGCGTGAACAAGCTGCAGAAACTGGGCTGCGAACTCGATGTCCACCAGGCCGCCCTCGCGCAGCTTCAGGTCCCAGAAGCCCGAGGCGGGGCGCTCGCGCGTCATCAGGTCGCGCATGGCCACCACGTCGGCGGCGGTCTGGAGGGGATCGCGCGGCGAGCGCAGCGCCGCCTCGATGCCTCCGGCGCAGCGGGCGGCGAAGGCGTCCGACGTCGCCCAAACCACCCGCGCGCGGGTCAAGGCCAGGTGCTCCCAGGTCTCGGCCTCGCCGGCGTAGTAGTTCTCGAACGCGCCGAAGCTCACCGCCACCGGTCCCTTGGTCCCGGACGGGCGCAGCTGCATGTCCGTTTCGTAGAGCTCGCCTTCGGCGGTCGGCGTGGAAAGCGCCGTGACCAGCCGGCCTGTGAAGCGGCCGTAGAAGGTCTCGGCCGCCCAGCCGGTGATCTCCGAGGCCGCGTCGGACGCGGACGGCGCGTAAAGCGTCATCAGGTCGAGATCGGAGCTCACCGTCATTTCGCGCGAGCCGCACTTGCCGAGCGCGATCACCGCGACCTCGCCGGGGAAGACGCCGGCCCGCCGTTCGATCTCGTCCAGGGAGGCCTGGGCGAGGCTGCCGACGATCCTGTCGGCCAGGTCGGCAAACGCCTCGCCGGCGGCGGCGGCCGTGGCGGTTCCGGCCAGGACCTGCAGGCCGATCTGGAAGCTCCGGTCGCGGAACAGGCGGCGGGCGGCGTCCATGGCGGCCTCGTAGCCGTCCGCGCCGGCCAGGGGCGCCGGAGCCGGACCGAGCGGCCCGAGCGGCGCGAAGAAGTCCGGGTCCAGCAGCGCATCGAGGGCGGCGGGGCGGCGCGCCAGATTGCGCGCGAAGCGCGGCGCGAACGCCATCACCCGCACGATCAGCTCCAGAAGCTGCGGCTGGGCCAGGAACAGCGACTGCACCTGCACGCCCATGGAGAGGCCGGCGAAGAAGTCGCCGAACCGATGGAAGGCCTCGTCCGGCGCGCCCGTGGCCGCCACCGCGTCCAGCAGCCGCGGCGCGAGACGGGTGAACAGCTCGCGGCCCTGGGCCGAGCGGGTGGCGCCGATGCGGCCGTGGTGCCAGCCCCGAACGGCGGCGGCGACATGAGCGGGATCGGAGAAGCCCATGCGGCGCAGGGTCTCCAGCGTCTGCGGGTCGTCGTCGACGCCGGTGAACACCAGGCTGCCGAACCGCGACGCCAGCGGCTCTTCGCCGGCGAACAGCCTGGCGTAGCGGCGGCTGACCGCCTTCAGCGTGCGCGCCACCGACGCGTCGAACCGGCGCAGGTCGGAGAAGCCGCTGAGCGCGGCGACGCGTCGGCGCTCGCGCTCGTCGGCGGGCAGGCGATGGGTCTGCTCGTCGGCCAGCATCTGCACCCGGTGTTCCAGCGCCCGCAGCTGGCGGTAGCCGGCGGCCAACTCGTCGGCCGCAGCGCGGGAAGCCTGCCCGGCCTCCACCAGCGCCTCCAGGGCGTCCAGCGTGCGCGGGCTGCGCAGGGCCGGATGCCGCCCGCCCAGGATCAGCTGCTGGGTCTGGACGAAGAACTCCACCTCGCGAATGCCGCCCGGTCCGAGCTTTAGGTCCGCGCCCGGCGCGGCCAGGCGCTGGTCGGGGCGCACCTCCATGATCTGGCGCTTGATCGAATGGATGTCGGAGATCGCGGCGAAGTCGAGGTTGCGGCGCCAGATGAACGGCTGCAGCTCGGCCAGGAAGGCCCCGCCCAGCGGCCGGTCGCCGGCGGCGACACGGGCCTTGATGGCGGCCGCCCGCTCCCAGTTCTGGCCGACGGTCTCGTAGTACTCCAGGGCCTCGTCCATCGGCAGGGCCGAGGGCGTGGAGGCCGGATCCGGGCGCAGGCGCAGGTCGACCCGGAATACATAGCCGTCCTCAGTACGGTCCTGCATCAGGGCGGCGAGTCGACGGGTGAACTGGACGGCGAAGGCGCGGGGCTCGACGCCCTCGGCCACCGGCAGGCGCTCCGGGTCGTAGAAGACCGAGACGTCGATGTCGCTCGAGTAGTTCAGCTCGAAGGCGCCCATCTTGCCCATGGCGAGCAGAAAGAGGCCCGGCAAGGGGCCGGCCTCCCCCTCGCCGACCTGCGCCAGCGTCCCCTCGTCGCGCGCGGCGCCGGCCACCAGCGCCATCGCCGCGGCGACAGCCACGTCGGCGAACCGGGTCAGCGCCCCGGTGACCTGGTCGAGGTCCCAGACCCCGCCCAGGTCGCAAAGGGCGGCCAGCAGGTGCAGGCGCGATTTCAGCCGGCGCAGCGCCGCGCCGCCCGCCTCCATGCCAAGCCCGCCCGCAACCTCGGCCGCGCCGAGGATGGCCTCCAGGGTCTGGGCCGGATCGGCGGCCAGCAGGCCGGCCAGCCCGTCGCCCTCGCGCACCGCCAGCCGCGCCAGATAGGGAGAGGCCGCGAACACCGGCGCGAGCGCCGCCCAGGCCGCGGCGAGCTGCGCCGGCTCAGCGCCCTCGGCCGCGAGCCGCGCGCGGACCCGGTCGGCCACGGCGCGGTCGAGCACGGGGCCGCAGGGGACGAGCCGATCAGCCAGCCCGCTCACAGCCCCTCCGGCATCACCAGTGTGGCGGTCAGGCCGGGTCCGCGCCCCTCCCCGTCCGCCCCACCGTCGCCGAGCTCGAGCCGGCCGCCATGGGCTCGGGCCACGGCCGCGACCAGCGACAGCCCAAGGCCAGCGCCGGGCAGGTTGCGACTGTTCTCCAGCCGCACGAACCGCTCGGCCACCCGCTCGCGTTCGGCCTCCGGCACCCCCGGACCCGTGTCGCAGACCGACAGCTCGATCTCGCCGGGCTCGCGTCGCCGCACGACCAGTCGCACCTGCCCGCCAGCCGGCGTGTACTTCACGGCATTGTCGAGCAGGTTGGCCAGCGCCTGGGCCAGGAACTCGCGGTTGCCGCGCATGCTGAGTCCCTGGGCCAGGTCGGCGCAAAATTCCAGGCCCTTGTCCTCGCTGAGCGGCTCGTAGAGTTCGGCGATGTCGGCGGCGAGCCCGGCGGGATCGAACACGGTCTGGTCCGGCGCGGCCGCGGCCGCCTCCAGCCGGGCGATGGACAGCACGGCGGCGAAGGTCTTGAGCACCCCGTCGACGTCGTCCAGCGCGTGGCGCAGCGCCACGGCCGGGTCACCGCGGCCGGTGTCGGCGTCCATAAGGGCCGCTTCCATCCGGGCCCGCAGGCGGGTCAGCGGCGAGCGCAGGTCGTGGGCGATCGCGTCGCCGGCATGGCGCAGCCCCTCGATCGAGCGCTCCAGGCGCTCCAGCATGTCGTTGAGGCCGAGCGCCAGATCATCCAGTTCGTCGCCGGTGCCCCGGACGCGGGCCCGGGCGTGCAGGTCGCCGAGGCGGGCGCTGTTGATGACGTCGGTGAGCGAGGTCATGTTGCTGGCGACGTCGCGGCTGACGAAGAGGCCGCCGGCCAGGCCGAGCACCAGCACCAGCGCCGCGGCGCCCCAGAGCGCGTCGAGGATCTTCACCACATAGGACTGCGCCTCGCCCACATCGGCGCCCACGAACAGCAGCTCGCCGCCGGCGAGCCGCTCCTCCAGTCCGCGGGCCGGCCGCTTGACGGTCGCGCCGTCGGCCGTGGTGACGGTGAGCCGGAAGGTCTGCCACACCCGGTGGGCCGGCGGATGGGCGATCGGCGAGACGGCGACGGAGCCCGACACCGGCGTGCCCGACGGGGTCATGATCAGATAGACGAAGGTGTGGGCCCCGGCCGCGCGCTCGATCACCGCCTGGTTCAGGGCCGCAAAGCCGCCGCGGCGGTAGATCGCTTCCAGCGACGCCGCCTCCTGGGCCACGGCCTCGTCGGCCCGGCGGGCGGCCTCTCCGGCGGTAGCCATGTAGATGTAGGTCAGGAAGGCCGCCGCGCCGGCCGCGAAGAGGGCCAGAAACAGCAGCGTCAGCCGGAAGGGCGTGGTGCGGAAGAGGCGCGGCAGTCGCACGCGCTCAGGCGTCCAGGCGGTATCCGGCCCCGCGCACCGTCTGCAGCATGGGCCGGTCGAAGCCCTTGTCGATCTTGGATCTCAGTCGCGAGATATGCACGTCGATGACGTTGGTCTGGGGGTCGAAATGGTACTCCCAGACCTTCTCCAGCAGCATGGTGCGGGTCACCGACTGGCCGGCGTGCCGCATCAGGAACTCCAGCAACTGGAATTCCCGCGGCTGCAGGTCGATCTCGCGGCCCTGACGGCGGACCTCGCGCCCGATCAGGTCCATCTCCAGGTCGCCGACCCGCAGCAGCGTCTGGACCGAGCCGGTCTCGCGCCGGCGCGCCAGCGCCTCGACCCGGGCGCTGAGTTCGGCAAAGGCGTAGGGCTTGACCAGGTAGTCGTCGCCGCCGGCCTTCAGCCCCTCGACCCGGTGGGCGATCTCGCCGAGCGCCGAGAGGAACAGCACCGGCGTCTGGTCGCCCTCGCGCCGCAACCGCTCGACCATGGTGACGCCGTCGAGCCGCGGCAGCATGCGGTCGACGATCATGACGTCGAACCGGCCGCCCTGCGCGGCTGCCAGGCCGGCTTCGCCGTCGGCTGCGGTCACGCACTCATGGCCGGCCTCGGAAAGGCCCCGCGCCATCGCCTGGCCGGCCTCGACGTCGTCCTCGACAATCAGCAGCCGCACCGGCGCCCCCTTCGCGATGACCCGCTCATCCCGGCGAAGGCCGGGACCCAGCACGATGCCGACGAAGGGCTCCAACCGGCGAGGACGAGCCCGCCCTCCGCCTCCCACTGGGCCCCGGCCTTCGCCGGGGTGAGCGGGTGAGTTGCTGCAGCCACCCCTCGCAAACGCTTGCGACCTAGCCGTCGATCTTGAGCGGCAGGAACATGGTGGTCTGCCCGTTGCGACGCACGCCGAGCGGGATCGAGCTGCGGCCGGCCTTCTTCCAGTCCGCCACCGCGCCGGCCAGGTCGGCCGTGGTGGCGACCTGGCGGTCGCCGGCCTGGACGATCACGTCGCCCCGCTGCAGGCCCTTGTCGCCGGCGTCGGACGAGCCGCGCACGTTCTGGATCACCACCCCGGCGCGGACCGCGTCGGGCACGTTGAACTGCCCGCGGGTCATCGGGTTCAGCGGCATGACCTGCATGCCGAGGATCGCCGCGCCAGGCGTCGCCGGCGGCTTGCCGGGCGTCGACTGGCCATTGTCGTCCCCGCCGCCGCGGTTGCCGTTGAGAGCCAGCTGGTCCTCCGCCGGGCGGGTGCCGGAGCGGATGTCGACGTTGCGCTGGTGGCCGCCGCGGTAGACGTCCAGATGGATGACGTCGCCCGCGTGGGCCTTGGCCACCTCGCGGGTCATCTCCGAATTGGTCTTCACCGCGACGCCATTGACTCCAACCACGACGTCGCCGGGCAGCAGGCCGCCCTGGGCCGCCGGCCCGTTCGGCAGGATGTCGACCACCTGCGCGCCGCGCCGGCCGCCCAGGCCCCAGGATTCGGCCAGCTCTGGCGACATGGTCTGGATGGTCGCGCCGATGTAGCCGCGACTGATCGCAGCGCCGGTCATCAGCTGGCGGGTCACGGAGTCGGCCACGTCCGCCGGGATGGCGAAACCGATGCCGACCGAGCCGCCGGTGGGCGAGTAGATCGCCGAATTGACGCCGATCACCCGGCCGTAGACGTCGAAGGTCGGGCCGCCGGAATTGCCCCGGTTAATCGGGGCGTCGATCTGGATGTAGTTGTCGAACGCGCTCTCGCCGATGTCGCGGTTGTAGGCCGAAATGATGCCGGCGGTGGCGGTGCTTGAGAGGTCGAAGGGGTTGCCCACGGCCACGACCCAGTCGCCGACCCGGGGCTGGACCGTGGTCTCGAAGGTCACGAAGGGGAAGTCGTGGCCATCCACCTTGATCACCGCCAGGTCGGTGGCCTGGTCGCGGCCGACCACGGTGGCGCGCATTTCGGTGCCGTCCTTGGTCACCACCTTGATCTCGTCGGCGCCCTGGACGACGTGGTTGTTGGTGACGATGTAGCCCTCGGCCGAGATGAAGAAGCCCGAGCCCGACGACTCCTGACGCGGGCCGCGAGGCGCGGCGCCGTTGCCGCCATTCCCACCGCCGGCGCCGTTGCCGCCGCCTTTATCACTGTCGTTGTCATCGCCATCGTCGCCATTGCCGTTGCCGTTGGGCGGCGTGACGTCGAACGGCAGGCCGGGGAAGGACCGGCGCAGGGCGGACATGTCGACGCGGCTGGTGACGTGGATCGACACCACGGCCGGCGAAACGCGTTCGAAGATGTCGGCGAACGACTGGGGCGCGCCAGGAGGAGGCGCGAAGATCGGCGCGGTCGAGGCGGCGATCAGGGCGCCGCCGTGCGGGCCGTTCCCGACGACCGGCAGCTTGACGCCGGCTCCCGCGATCGCGGCCAGGGCGATGCTGGCGCCGGCCACGGCGCCAACCCCAACCAGGAATGCAGTCTTCTTGACAGGCATAGCAAAGGTCCTCGTCCCGGATATCAGGGTCCGGGATCACCCGACAAACTTAAGGCCGGATGCCAAAAGGCGCCACGGGTCTCAAGTTACCTTTCTTTCATAGCGGTTTATCGCGCGAGTGTGCGGCCCAATGGTGTCAAACCGGTTCATCATCCGTGAGTTGGCTGAGGGCGGCCTCTTCCTGAACGGTCAATCCTTGAGCATCCGTCTCCGCCGCGGCCCTGCGCCGCATGACCAACGCGGCGATCCCGACGGCCAGCACCAGCAGCGGTCCGGCCCAGAGCAGGGCGTTGCCGAGCGACAATCGCGGCGACAGCAGCACGAACTCGCCGTAGCGGCTGACCAGGAAGGCGTGGATCTGGTCGTCGGTGCGTCCCTGCGCCACCTGCTGGCGGATCAGCTGGCGCAGGTCGTGGGCCAGCGGCGCCTCGGACTCGTCGATGGATTCGCTCTGGCAGACCAGGCAGCGGACGTCCTGAAACAGCGCCCGCGCCCTGGCCTCCTGCCCGGGGTCGGGCAGCCGCTCGGCAGGATCGGCCGCGGCGGCGCAGAGCAGGGTCCAGGCGGCCAGCGCCGCGCCGAGCCTGGCCAGGGCGCGCATCGGCCTCACTCCGCCGGCGCCGGCGCTGCGGCCTGGCGCGCGCGGCCGGGCACCGCGAAGCGCAGCCGCCGGTCCGAGAGCGAGATCACCCCGCCCAGGGCCATCAGCAGCGGACCCAGGAAGATCAGCCGCACCCAGGGGTTCCAGTAGGCCTTGATCAGATACGCCGCCTTGCCGTCGCCCGCGTCGCGCTGGTCGCCGGCGGTGACGTAGATGTCGTCGAGGATCCCGGGGCAGATCGCGACCTGCGAGGTGGTCTGCCCGCCGGCGGCATAGACCCGCCGCTCCGGCGCGGCCGCGCAGACCAGCCTGCCGGCGCCGTCGAGAACACGCAGCTCGGTCCGTACGGCCTCGTAATTGGGCCCGACCACGTGCGGATCGACCCGGTCAAGGCGCAGCTCGAAGGCCGCCAGCCGCATGGTCTGGCCTACCTGCAGCGCCGCGCCCGCCTCGGCGCGCCAGGCGGTCTCGAACGCCGCACCCAGGGCGAACACCCCCAGTCCGAGGTGGGCGAGGGTCATGCCCCACGATCCGCGCGGCAGGCCGGCAAGGCGCCGCCCCACCTCGGCCCAGGGCGCCCGGAACACCCGCACCCGCTCGCCGGCCTCCACCAGGGCGCCGGCCACCACCCAGATCCCGACGGCCAGACCGGCGGCGGCGACGGCGCTGCGAGGGCTGACCAACGCCAGCGCCAGCAGTCCGCCGGCAACGGCGACCGCCGCCGCCGGCCAGAGCCGCTGCAGCGCCCCCATGGCGTCGGCGCGCTTCCAGGCCAGCAGCGCGCCCACCGGCACGAGCAGCAGGGCCGGCACGGTCAGGGTGGTGAAGGTCAGGTTGAAGTAGGGTCCGCCCACCGAGATCGGCGTGCCGTCGATGGCCTGGCGGATCAGCGGCAGCAGGGTGCCGATCAGCACCGTGGCGGTGGCGGCGGCCAGCAGCACATTGTTGACGAACAGCGCGCCCTCCCGGCTGATCGGGGCGAACACCGCCTCGTCCTTCAGGGTGGGCGCGCGCCAGGCGTAGAGGGCCAGGCCCGACCCGGCCGCCACGCCCAGGATCACCAGCAGCAGGATGCCGCGACGCGGGTCGACCGCGAAGGCGTGCACCGAGGTCAGCACGCCCGAGCGGACCAGGAACGCGCCCATCATCGCCAGGGTGAAGGCGCCCAGCCCCAGCAGCACCGTCCAGCTGGCCAGCGCGCCCCGCTTCTCGGTCACCGCCGCCGAGTGCAGCAGGGCCGTACCGAGCAGCCAGGGCATGAAGCTGGCGTTCTCGACCGGGTCCCAGGCCCACCAGCCGCCCCAGCCCAGCTCGTAGTAGGCCCAGAAGGAGCCGAGGGTGATGCCGACGGTGAGGAAGCTCCAGGCCGCCAGCGCCCAGGGCCGCGTCCAGCGGGCCCAGGCCGGGTCCACCCGGCCCTCGGCCAGCGCGCCCACGGCCAGCGAGAACACCACCGAAAAGCCGACGTAGCCGGCGTAGAGGAACGGCGGGTGGGCCGCCAGGGCCGGGTCCTGCAGCAGCGGATTCAGCGAATTGCCCTGCACCGGCTCGGCGGTCAGCCGCGCCAGCGGGTTGGACGCGAACACCATGTAGCCGATGAACAGGCTGCCCAGCGCGCCCTGGCAGGCCACCGCCCAGGCCTTCAGGCCGAACGGCAGCCGGCCGCTGGCGGCCATGGCCGCGCCGTAGCCGGTGAGCATCAGGCACCAGAGCAGGATCGAGCCCTCGTGGCTGCCCCAGGCGCCGGCCACCTTGTAGAGCAGCGGCTTCGCCGTATGCGAGTTCTCGGCCACGTTCAGAACCGAGAAGTCGCTGGTCACGAAGGCGTGGATCAGCGCCACGAAGCCGATGGCGAGGGCTGCGAAGGCGCCCACCGCGGCCCCCTCTCCCGCCCCGGCCAGGGCCGCGTCCCGCCGCAGCCGGCCCGCCACCGACAGGCCGAGCTGCGCCAGGCTGAGCGCCAGGGCGAGCACGAGGGCGAATTGGCCGAGTTCGTCGATCATCGCGCGCCGCCCTGCGAGCCGTAGGTCGGGGCGGCGCCGTCGCCGCGCCACTCGCCCTGCTTCTTCAGCGCGTCGGCCAGTTCCGGCGGCATGTACCGCTCGTCGTGCTTGGCCAGGATCTGCCGGGCCTGGAACACGCCGGCCGCGTCGAAGGCCCCGATGGCGACCACCCCCTGGCCCTCGCGAAACAGGTCGGGCAGCTCGCCCCGAAACACCACGCGCGTCGCGGCCGTGTGGTCGGCGACGACGAAGTCGACCTCGCCGTCGGGCTTGCGGACCACGCTGCCGGCGCGGACCAGGCC
>Ga0105240_10003144_pt1 | contig 25982 bp, 21 predicted proteins | sample KBSC54metaG_FD_80426 | JGI IMG/M metagenome (GOLD analysis project Ga0105240, IMG submission 80426) | Corn rhizosphere microbial communities from Kellogg Biological Station, Michigan, USA - KBS C5-4 metaG | ecosystem: Host-associated > Plants > Roots > Rhizosphere > Soil | place: Michigan, USA...
AGCTGCACGACACCCGCATCAACCGCCGAAGAATGCGCCAGCACATTCACGCGTGATCCTCCCGGGAACGCCGCGCGCGCACCCGGGTCGTCGATCTCTCCGTCCGTGATGAGTGTGAGCGGCCGACCGGCAGCCAGCGCGCGCTCGACCAGCGGACGCACGCGCGTGGCGTTGTCCTCGGGGTGGGCGGGCGGGCGCAATACGGCGCGCACGGAATCACCAAACAGGATCAGGGAGTCGCCGGCGAGTGAACGGGCCACCACCACCGCCCGACGCCATCGCGCCGTATCCCCGCCGCGCGTCCAGCTCGCGGACGCATCCAGCGCCACCATCGCCGCTGGAACCAGTCGGGCACCGGCGGGCGCATTGAATGCCAGCGCGAAGACCAGCGTGAGCGCCGCCGCTCGCAGGAGGAGGAGCATGCCCCGAAGCGGCGTTGCACGTCCTCGCCGCCACCCATACCCCACCATCGCGACCGCGACTCCCGCCACGACCGAGAGCAGCCATGATGTCATGGGAGAATGGTAGCTGGTTGTCGGTAGCTGGTAGCTGGTGACTGGTAGCTGGCGTCAGCGGCTGGCGACCGGCGAGTCGTGCTCACCGGCCAGGAGCGCCGCGAGCAGAACATCCTTCGTGCTGTCGAAACTCGCGCGCTCGGATGCGGGGATCGGGACGCCATCCGTACGGCTGAGCACCGAGGACGGATTGCGCTGGACCCCGTGCACGAGAATCTCGAAGTGGAGGTGTGGTCCGGTGGCCAGGCCGGTCATGCCCACATATCCAATGGTCTGCCCGATACCCACATGCGCGCCGGCGTGAATGCCCCTGGCGAAACCGCGCAGGTGGCCATACCGGCTTACGAAGCCGTTCGGGTGGCGCACATCGATCGCATTGCCATAGCCACCCTTGCGTCCAGCAAAGATCACGACGCCGTCGGCGATGGAGCGAACCGGCGTACCGGCGTTGGCGGCGTAGTCGGTGCCCTTGTGTGCCCGCCACATGCCGAGGATCGGATGCTTGCGCACGCCGAAGACGCTCGAGATGCGCCGGAAGGCCAGCGGCGCACGCAGGAAGCTGGCGCGCATGGAGCGGCCCGTCTGATCGTAGTACTCTGCCGCGCCATCCGGCTTCACATAGCGCACTGCATCCATTGTGCTGCCCGACAACGTGAACCGGGCCGCGAGAATGTTGCCGAGTTGCACGACGCCACCAGGACCTGTCCGGCGCTCCAGGAGCGCGCGGAACGTGTCGCCAGACTGCAGTTCCCGGCTCATGTCCACGCGGTACTCGTACACGTCCGCCAGCGACCACGCCAGCTCGGAGCGCACATCGGCATTCAGCAGTGTGGCTGCCGAGTCATCCAGCGCCTGATACAGATTGGCGCGGATCACCCCGCCCACGACGATCGTGTCGGTGTGCCAGGGCAGCACCTCGACCGTGCTCTCCCACGTGGAGTCCGAGGTGCGACTGACGTGAAGGAGACGATCCACGGCGAGCTGGAACACGATTTCGGACGGTAGCGAATCCCCAGCCTGCTGCCTGACGCGAATGGGCATGCCGGCCGGAATCCGCCGCGCATCCAGTGACGGGGCCGCTTTGAGGATGTCTGCCATGTCGCTGCCGCGCACGCCGCCGCGCTCGAGCACGCCGGAGAGCGTCTCGCCGGCGTGCAGCGTGTCGGAGTGCACGGACCACATCGGAGCCGCGACGCTGTCGACCGCGGCCGACGCGAACGGCGCCGCGGCTCTGGGATGCGGCAGACCGACGGCGAGCAGAACGAGGGCGAGCGCGACGATCGCCAGCGACGATACCGTGCGTGGCGACGGCCGCTTCAATCCATCTGCCTCCGGATGAACGTCGGGATCTCCATGTCATTGAGATCCTGCGACGCCTTCTCGGCTGGCTGGCCCGGCTGCGGTGTGCTGCGCGACGGCGGCGGGGTGCGCGTGCTGGTGGATCCCGGACGACTGGGACGCGCCCCGGGAAAGGGAATGACCGGAGTGGCGGGACTCGGACGTCCCGACTGGCCCTCCGCGCCGCCGGCCTGCGGCTGCACCACCCGGTCGAAACCGGTGGCGATGACCGTGACGCGAATCTCGCCTTGCATGGCCGGTTCGTTCACGGCGCCAAAGATGATTTCCGCATCGTCGCCGACCGCGTCGTGCACGATTTCGTTGATCTGGTGCACTTCGCCGAGCGTCAGGTCGTTACCGCCGGTAATGTTCACCAGCACGCCCGTGGCGCCGCTCACCGACACGTTGTCGAGCAGAGGCGATGAGATGGCCTGCTGCGCAGCCTCCATGGCGCGGTTGTCGCCACGGCCAATGCCCGTGCCCATGAGCGCGGAGCCGCCGCGCTGCATGACCGTGCGCACGTCGGCAAAGTCGACGTTCACGAGGCCGGTGACGCCAATGAGATTGGAGATGCCCTGCGTGGCGTGCAACAACACTTCGTCGGCCTTCTTGAGCGCGTCGCCGAAGGGAATGCCCTTCCCGACTACGGCCAGCAGTCGCTCGTTCGGGACGACGATCATCGTGTCCACGCTCTTGCGCATGTCGGCGATACCCATTTCCGCCTGACGCATCCGTTTCCGCCCTTCGAACAGGAAGGGCTTGGTGACGATGCCGACGGTGAGCGCGCCCGATTCGCGCGCCATCTCGCAGACTACCGGCGCCGCGCCGGTGCCCGTACCGCCGCCCATGCCGCACGTGACGAAAACGAGGTCGGCGTTGGTGAGCACACGCGCGACCTCGTCACGGTTTTCCTCGACGGCCTGTCGCCCGATTTCCGGACGTGCCCCGGCGCCGAGGCCCCGTGTCAGTTTTTTCCCGATCTGGATCTTGACGTCGGATTTCGAGTTCAGGAGCGCCTGGGCATCCGTATTCACCGAGATGAACTCCACACCTTCCAGATGCTCTTCGATCATGCGATTCACGGCGTTGCCGCCGCCGCCGCCCACGCCAACGACTTTCATGCGGGCGTTCTGGGACGTGCTCTCCTCGAACTCGAAGATCATTGCGGAGGGAACTCCAGATGATGGGAAAGGGCTCTCACGGGCGGAGCGCGGTGCTGCGGAGACTGTCGGATTGCGCGCCGCAATGAATCGCGCCGCGCGATTTGCCAATATAATGCGTCCAGCCGCGATGCACACTACCGGACTGCGGGACGATCAGAAGAAATCCTGCAGCCAGGTCTTGACGCGCTGCGTGAGCCGATCCACACCGGGCGAGGACATGCGCTTGCGACCGCCCGCCGAGGCCGCCGCGCCCTGCGCGACCTGGGCGGCGCCGTACACCGCAAGTCCGACCACCGTCGCGAAGCGCGGCGATTCCACCGAGTCGCTCAGCCCACCGACGGCTTCCGCCGGCGAGCCGACGCGCACGCCTGTCCCGAACACTTCCGTCGCAAGCTCCGTCGCACCCTCGATGGCCGAAGCGCCGCCCGTGAGTACGATCCCGGCACTAAGGCGTCCGGCGAAACCTGCGTCGGTGATTTTCTGATTTGCCAGGCCGAATATTTCATCCATCCGTTGATGGATGATGTGCGCCAGCAGTTCCCGCGGAATCTCACGGTCGCCCTGCGCGACGGTGCTCGGCAGCTTGATGATGTCGTGCGAGTGCGCCACGAGCGCCTCGTACGCGCAGCCGTAGCGCTCCTTGAGCCGTTCGGCGTCCGCCTGCGTCACGCCCAGGCCGTGCACGATGTCGCTCGTCACGTTGTTTCCGCCGAAATTCACCGTGCCCATGAAGCGGATTTTCCCTTCATGGAACACCGCAAGGTCGGTGCTGCCGGCGCCCATCTCCACCAGCGCCACGCCGAGTTCCTTCTCATCGTCCGTCAGCACGGCCAGGGCGCTGGCAAGCGGCTCGAGCACCAGATCGCGCACCTTGTAGCCTGCCCGCTCCACGGACTTGCGCAGATTCATGGCGGGAGACGCCCCAATCGTCACGAGGTACATCTCCGTCTCCAGTCGCATGCCGATCATCCCGATCGGATCACGAATGCCATCGTTCTTGTCCACGCGATATTCCTGCGGAATCGCATGGAGCAGTTCCCGGTCGGCCGGAATGGCCTGCGTCCGCGCCACCTCGTTGGCGCGCTCGACGTCGGCGCGCGTCACCTCATCGCCGTTCACGGCGACGATGCCCGAGCTGGTCATGGCCTGGACGTGCTCTCCGGCGATCCCCGCGTACACCGCCTCCACCTCCACGCCCGCCATGCGCTCGGCGTCCTGCATGGCGCCACGAATCGAGCGCGTGGTCTCCTCGATGTCAGCCACGACGCCGCGCCGCATCCCCGCGGTGCGGGCCTGTCCGACGCCGAGGATCTTGATGGACGGGTGGCGGGGAATGTCGCCGCCCACCTCGGCAATGAGCGCGGTGGTGCGGGAGGAGCCGAGGTCGAGGCCCGCGACAAGCAGTTCGGGGTTCATTGCAACCTTGCGATCACCTGATCGCGGAAACGGAGATCCAGTTCGGCGGCGTGCAGTTGGCGGCGCGAGAGATCGCGCTCGACGGGAATGATGTCGGTCAATCGCCCCGCTGTCACCCCCACCTCCGCGAGAACACGTTCTGTGGGCAGTTCGATCGTCAGTTCGTCACGTCCGGTGCGCTGCACACTGCTGATCCGGGCGAACAACCCGGGGGCCTGCTGTCGCACGGCATCGAGCAGGGCAAGTACCGCATGGTCGGCACGCGGAACGACCGGCACGTCCACGCCAACCTCGCTTGGATCGATCGGCAGCGTTCTTCCCGAGGCATCCACGGCGCGCAAGCCGGAGGGCGATGGCACGAATGCCACGGGAACGTTCTCGGTGATGTGCACGACCAGTGTTCCGGGAAGATTACGCTCGATGTGCGCCGCGCGCACCTGTGGGAGCGATGCGACACGCTGCTCGAGCGGCGTGAGATCCGTCCAGATCGACGTCGCCGTATCCACGCGCAATCGCGCCAGAATGTCGCGCGGCTCGATGAAGCGTTCTCCCACGATCTCGACGTGCCGCACACGGAAATACGCGAGGTGCGACAGCAGCGGCGGTCCCCACCAGGGCGCGCACATTATGCCGATCGCGGCGCCAATCGCGGCCGGCGGTTTCCAGCCGCGCGCACGCACCGCCCCGGCGGCGCGCCTCAGCCAGCCGTCGCCAGACATGTGAGCAGTTCTGCTCCCGTTCGCGTGATGTCGCCCGCACCGAGCGTGAGCACGACGTCACCTTCCCGCACGGATCGGGCAAGCGCTGCGGCGAGCTGCGTCCGGTTGCCGCGCCACGCGAGCGTCCCGCCGGCGTCGCGCGCGGCACGCTCGATGAGCGAGGACGTTACGCCCGCGATGGGTTGCTCGCGCGCGGGATAGATTTCCGTGAGGAAAATCGCGTCCGACCGGGCCAGCGCCTGTCCGAATTCCACCGCGAAATCACGCGTGCGACTGTACAGATGGGGCTGGAACGCCGCCACGAGACGCCGTCCCGGGAAGGCGCCGCGCGCCGCGGCGAGCGTGGCCGCGATCTCCGTGGGGTGGTGTGCGTAGTCATCGATGATCGTGACGCCGTGCGCGTCCCCAATCCGCTGAAATCGGCGCTCGACACCGGTGAAGCCAGCGAGGCCGCGCACCATGTCGGGTACGGACGCGCCCAGCGCGAGTCCGGCCGCGAGTGCAGCCAGCGCGTTGCGCACGTTGTGCGCGCCCGGCACGCGAAGCGTGGCCTCGCCCAGCACCTCGTGATCGTGCACGACGGTGAAGCGGGACCCGCCATCGGCGACGCGCACGTCGCGCGCGCTAAGGCGCGCATTGGGCGACTGGATGCCGTAGCGGATGACTTCGGCGGTTGACGGCGTCACCAGCGTGTCCGCGCCGGTATCATCGGCGCACAGCACGATGGCGCGCGCGCCGTGCACGAACTGCGCAAAGGCGACGCGGATGTCAGCGAGATCCGCGTAGATGTCGAGATGGTCGGCCTCGATGTTGGTGACCACCGCGACGGTTGGCGCGAGGGCCAGAAAGGACCGATCGTACTCGTCTGCTTCCACGACGAACAGCTGGCTCGACCCGTGCCTGACGTTCCCCTGCCATGCGCCTACACGCCCGCCCGCCACGCCGGTGGGCTCGAACCCCGCCGCGGCCAGCGCATCCGTGGTCATGACCGTGGTCGTGGTCTTGCCATGCGTGCCGGCGATGGCCACGACATCGCCCACGCCCACGGCTTCGGCCAGCGCCTCGGCGCGCCGCAAGACCGGGATGCCGAGCGTACGCGCATGCTCCAGCTCGGCGTGGTGCGCGGGGACAGCCGAAGTCACGATGACCAGTCGGGCACCTTCGACGTGCGCCGGGTCGTGTCCCTGCGCAACGGCAATGCCCAGCCGGTCCAGATCGGGCGTGGCGGCGCCGCCCGCGTCACACCCTGTGACCGCGATGCCGCGCCGCGCCAGCAGTTCCGCCAGCGCGCTCATGCCGGCGCCGGCAGCGCCAACGAGGTGCACCGGACGCGGATCGGATGGATCGAAGTGTGACATGGGGGAGTGCGGCAATCTAGCGCGCGAGAGGGAGACGACTCAAGACGCAAGCTGCTTGAGGCGGAACAATGTAAGTGTTTGCCGGACAACAGGGACGAACGGCTGGCCCGGTGACCCGTGCGGGGACCGCTCAGCGAACTGATCGGCGATCGGCCGTGCGGCAGAGCTCGAGCATGCGCGCCGCGATCACGTCTGCCGCGCGCGGATGCTCGTGGGCCTCGCTGGCCACCGCCATGCGGTGCAACCGCGCGCGATCCGCCGCCAGCGCCTGGACTTGCTGTCCGAGGTCGCCCGGTGCGAGCGCGCGCTCCTCGAGCAGGATGGCGGCTCCAGCATCCTGGAGAACGCGAGCATTGGCGCTCTGATGATCCGCGGCCGCGGTTGGCAGCGGAATCAGGATCGCCGGTATGTTCCACGCAGACAACTCGGCCAGCGTGAGCGCGCCTGCCCGGGAGACCGCCAGGTCGCTCGCCGCGTAGGCTTCCGCGATTGGCGCCAGATATGGCACGACGCGTACCCGTGGACTCTCGAGCGATGCATAGCGCGCATGCGAGCCGCGGCCCGTTCCCCAGATCAGCATCACGTCGTCAGGCAGCCCCAAGCGAACCCATTCCGCCACCGCCTCGTTCACCGCGCGGGCGCCCTGGCTGCCGCCAATCACGAGGACCACCGTTCCCCCGGTCGCCGGAAAGCTCCAGCGCACGCGCGCATCCTGGCGACTCGGCCGGGGCTCTGGCGGCGGCTCGATCGGGTTGCCGGTCTCTCCCACCCATGCGCCCGTGTTCGCGCGGAGGCGTACGGCCGCGTCGCCGTAACCCAGATAGATCTCGCGGGCATAGCGGCTGAACCATCGCGTGGTGAGGCCGGGGACGCTGTTCTGCTCCTGCAGCGCGATCGGCACGCCGTGCGACACCGCGTACGCCAGCGCGGCGCCGGACGCGTAGCCACCGGTGCCCAGCACGAGTGCGGGCCGCGCCGTGTGCAGTTCACGCCCCAGCGCGCGCCACGCGCCGGCAAAGCCGAGCGCGGTTTTCCAGTTTTCCCATGGCCGTGCACGATAGAGCGGATGCAGGTCGAGCAGCAGGTGCGCGAACTCCGTCGTGGGCAGGACATCACGCTCGATGCCGCGACGTGCGCCGATGAAGACGGGGCGAACGCTGGCATCGACCCGGACGAGCGCCCGGGCAATGGCGAGCCCGGGATAGAGGTGTCCGCCCGTGCCGCCGCCAGAGAACCAGACGATCACGACGCGGAAGCCGTGAGCGGATTCGTCGCCCGATCGCCCACCACGCGCTCACGGGTGCTCCCAATGTTCACCAGGATTCCCGTCATGAGAATCGAGAGCACGAGATTCGTACGTCCGTACGAGATGAACGGCAGCGTAAGACCGGTAGTGGGAAGCAGTCCGATCACGACCCCGATGTGCAGGAACGCCGTACTCACGGTCGTGAACGTGATGCCGATCGCGGTCAATTGCTGAAACGGCGTACGGGCCTCCTTCGCGATCCGGAAGCCGAGCCATCCGTACAGCGCGAAGGCCAGCGTAATGAAGAGAATCCCCAGGAATCCCCATTCCTCGCCGATGTTGCTCGCGATGAAGTCGTTGTACGGAAACGGCACGAAACCCATCTGCTGTCGTCCCTGCCCGAACCCCACGCCGAACAGTCCGCCGGAGCCCACGGCAATGAGCGACTGCTTGAGCTGGTAACCCGCCTCGGCCGGCGCGCGTCCCGGATCGAAAAACGACGTCATGCGCAGCAGCGCGTACTGGACCTTCTCCACCTCATGCCAGAGCAGCGGAATGGCCAGCACCGACAGCACCACCACGTGCCCGATCCGCACGCCGCCGGCAAACAGTATCACGCCCATGATGAGCGTGAAGGTCATCGCCATGGAGAGGTCGGGCTCGAGCACGACCAGCAGATTGAGCACCGCGAGCACGAGCAGGAACGGCAGCAGTCCCTTGGTGAGGCGCCGGAGGGTATCTCCCTTCTTCACGATGAGCATCGCGGTCCAGACGACGACCGCCAGCTTGCCAAATTCGGAGGACTGGAAGGCGAAGCCGAGATACACCCAGCGGCGGGATCCGTTGATGCGGGGCGCGATGGCGCTCGTGAACGGCAGGACGGGGATGACGAGCAGCACGATCCCGATTCCCAGGACAGGCCAGGCCCACTTTCGCCATCGTTCCGCGTCCATCTTGGCGGTCAGCGCGAACAGGACGACGCCAATGCCGATCCCGCTGAGCTGTCGGAGCAGGTAGTACATGCTCCCGTGCCCTTCACGAACGGCGAGCAGCGCGCTCGCGCTGTAGAGTACGGCGAGGCCGAACGCCAGCACAGTGGCGGTCACGATCACCAGCGCCCGTGCGTGCACGCTCATGCGCCAGCGTTCGCGCACTCCTGCGGCCGCACTCATGCGCCGTCCCTGGCCAGTTGCTTGAAAGCGCGGCCGCGCTCTTCATAGTTGCGGAACATGTCGTAGCTGGAGCAGGCGGGGGACAGCAATACCACGTCGCCCGGCTGTGCCAGCGATCGCGCCGTCGCCATCACTTCCTGGAAATCAGAACCGAGCAGGCGGACGGGCACGACGTTGGCGAGATCCTCCGCGATGAGCGGCCCCGCCTCGCCATAGGCCAGCACGGCCTTGCCGACCCGACGCAGCGGCGGGACCAGCGATGTGTACGGCTCGCCCTTGTGGCGACCGCCGAGCAGTACGATGGTCGGGCGCGTCATGCCCTTCAGCGCGACGAGCGTGGAGCTCACGTTGGTCGCCTTGGAGTCGTTGATCCAGAGCACGCCGCCAAACTCGCCGGCGCTCTCCAGCCGGTGCTCGAGCGCGTGAAAGGTCCGCAGCCCGTCCGCTATGCGAGCGAGTGCCTCCGGCGTCTGATGCGCGTCGTCCGCCACGAGCACCGCGAGCGCGGCGGCCATGGCATTGTCCACGTTGTGGTCACCGAGCAGCGCGAGCTCGTCCCGATGGAGTACCAGCTGGCCCTTCCACTCGATGGTGCCGCCGCGTTCCGCCGCCGCCAGGGCGGGATCGCCCGAAGGCAGCACGAAGTTCATGTCCACGTATGGCGAGCGCCCGAAATAGTGATGGGCGCCTTCGACGCGCGCGATCATCGCCATGACCGCGGTGTCGCCGTAGTTCACGACCCAGCGCGATGCAGCCGTTGCGTTGCGAAAGAGGAGCGCCTTGTCGCCGTAGTATTCGTCCGCGGAGGCGTAGCGGTCGAGATGATCGGGCGCGAGGTTGGTGAGCACGCCCACCGTGGGCCGGATGCCCGGCGTGTCATGCAACTGGAACGACGACATCTCGAGCGCGATCCAGTCCGCGGGCTGTTCCGCCATCGCGACCCTGGTGAGCGGCGTGCCGATATTGCCGGCATCCACGGCATTGAGCCCCAGCGTACGCAACAGGTGCCCCACCATGGCCGTGGTCGTCGTCTTGCCATTCGTTCCCGTGATCGCGATGTAGCGTGTGCCGGGCGGCAGGGCATGCAATCCTACCTCGATCTCGCTCACGATCGGCACGCCGGCGGCGCGCGCCCGCGCCAGGGGCGCCGCGTCGGGTGGCACCCCCGGGCTCGCGACGACCACCACCGCCCGGGCGATGCGGTCCAGATCGTGCGCGCCGAGATCCACGTGCACGCCGGCGGCGCGCAGCGTGACGGCTTCCTGTTCGAGCGCGCTGGACCACGTGCCATCCGACACGTAGACGCGGAGACCGCGGCGCGCGAGCAGCGCGGCGGCGCTGCGCCCGCTCCGCCCGAGCCCCGTGACCGCCACTTCGCCCTGCCGCCAGGCGTCCGGTATCATCGGAGTTTCAGCGTGGTGAGCGCGATGAATGCGCAGAAGATGCCAAGGATCCAGAAGCGGACCACGACCTGTGTCTCGGTCCATCCGGACAACTCGAAGTGATGATGCAGCGGCGCACGCTTGAACAGGCGATGCGCCTTCGCGAATTCCAGGCCGCGCCGGCGGCGCCGCACCTTGAATACGCCGCGCTGCAGGATCACGGACACCGTTTCCGCGACGAACACGCCGCCGATCAGCAGGAGCAGGAATTCGCTCTTGAGCAGAATCGCGATCGCGCCCAGCGCCCCGCCCAGTGCGAGTGAACCCGTGTCCCCCATGAAGACTTCAGCGGGATGGGCATTGTACCAGAGAAACCCAATGCACGCGCCAAGCAGCGCGGAGCAGAATACGGTGAGTTCGCCGGCTCCTCGCAGATAGTAGATCTGAAGATACTGGCTGGTATCGATGCGGCCCATGACGTAGGCGAAGATCGCGAACGTGATCACCGCGATGCCCGTCAACCCCGCCGCGAGGCCATCCAGTCCATCGCTGAGGTTCACCGCGTTGCTCGTTCCCGTCAGGATGAACGCCGTCCATGGCACGTAGAGCCATGCCACGGTCGGCACCACGAGCACGTACTTGTAGAACGGCAGGGTGGTGGACGCCCCGGGCAGGGTGGACAGCGGAAACTGCCAGAGATAGACGCCGAGCAGCACGCCGAGGGAGAGCTGGCCGGCGAGCTTGTAACGCTCCACGAGCCCAACGTTCGCCTTCCCTTCCCGTTTCTGCTTCAGCTTGAGCAGGTCGTCGATGAAGCCAATGGCGCCCATCCAGGCCATGACAAAGAGCGCCACCCACACATAGCGGTTCGAGAGCTTGGCCCAGAGCAGCGTGGGCACGATGCCGGCCAGGAGAATGATCACTCCGCCCATCGTAGGGGTGCGGCCCTTGGTGGCGTGGCTCTCCGGCGTGCCGGTGCGCACGACCTGCCGCACCTTCATGGCTCGCAGCCGCACGATGATCATCGGGCCGGTGATGAACGCCAGCAGAAACGCCGTGGCGGCGGCGCCGGCCGAGCGGAAGGTGATGTAGTTGAAAACGTTGAAGACGCCGCAGTAGCGGCAGGACTCGGTGAACCGCGTGAGGAAGTGATAGAGCACTAGCGCCTTGCCCAGCCGGTGAGAAGTGGTACGAGGCGTTCCAGCCGGACGCCGCGCGAAGCTTTGAGGAGTATGGTGGCGTCAGGCTCGAGCCGCGGCTCGAGCGCGGCCCACAAGCCGTCGATGTCCGGTGCCGTGATCACCCGCTCGCTATCCGCTCCATTCGCGGCAGCGCGCAGTGCGTCGCCCAGCTCGCCGAGTCCGGCCACTACGTCAATGGACGACGCGAGCGCATACCGCGCCACGTCCGCATGCAGCCGGCTGGCATGAGTGCCCAGTTCGAGCATGGTCCCCAGCACCGCAACGCGCTGGTGACTGGCATCCAGGCCGTCGAGCAGCTCGAGAGCGGCGCGCATCGAGGCGGGGCTCGCGTTGTAGGCATCGTTGATGAGAGTGGCTGCCCCAAGCGTCTCCCAGGCGAGGCGCATGCCGGGAATCACGGCGGATTCCAGGCCGCGCGCCGCATCCGCGACGCCAACTCCGCACTCGCGGGCCGCGGCCAGGGCGAGCATCACATTGCGCAGGGTGTGCGCGCCGCGAACGGGCGGTCGAATCGTCACGCCATCCACTTCCAGCCAGCCATGGCCGTCGTCGTCCAGTCCCCAGCGCGCCGCGCGCACATCACCCGCCTCGAGGCCAGCCGAGATCACGCGCCGGGCGCGCCCATGCGCCGCACGCGCCACCTCGGGCTGCGCCGCCGGCACGATGGCCAGTTGCGCGCCATCGAACAGAAACGACTCCTCGCGCAACACTCCGTCCATGTCGCCCAGGCCTTCCAGATGCTCTTCAGCCAGGCAGGTGAAGAGCGCAATATCCGGTTCGACGATCCGGTTCAGTCGCTCCATTTCTCCGGGCACGTTGATCCCCATCTCCACCACGGCCACATCCGCGGAATCCGGCAGTGCCAGCAGCGTGAGCGGCACGCCCACGAGGTTGTTCAGATTCGCGCTGGTGGCGTGCACCGTGAGTACGCTGTCGAGCGCCGCGCGAAGGAATTCCTTCGTGGTGGTCTTGCCGTTGGAGCCGCCCACGCCAATGACCGGGCCGTTCCAGGCGCGGCGGCGGTAGTGCGCGAGTGCGCCGAGCGCTGCCTGCGTATCGTCCACCGTGTACACCGGCACGCCCGTCGCACGCGCTCTCGCGGGGTTCGATACCACGAGCGATCCCGCGCCGCGCGCCACCGCATCGCCAACGAACTCGTGTGCATCGAAGCGGTCTCCGGCGAGCGCGACGAAGCAGTCGCCGGAGGTGATCGCACGCGTATCGGTGGAGATCGCGCGCACTAATGCGGCTCCCGTGGGCAGCCGGTTCGCCGCACGGGGCGTGAGCGCCTGCGCCAGGCGGTCGAGCGTCCAGAACACGTCCGTCACGTGCGGCCGCTCATGAGCTCCGCCACGATGGCTTTCTCGTCGAAGGGATGGCGCGTGGTGCCGCGCACCTGGTACGTCTCATGCCCCTTCCCCGCGAGCAGGATGACATCATTGGCGGGATCGGCCATCTCGAGCGCCCGCTGGATGGCGCGCTCGCGCTCCTCGATGCGCTCGTGATTGGCCTTGCGCATGCCCGCCTCGATGTCATCGAGGATCGCTTCGGGGTCCTCGGTGCGCGGATTGTCGCTGGTGAGAATCACGTGATCGGCGGCGCGCTCGGCGAGATTGCCCATCTGCGGCCGCTTGCCGCGATCGCGGTCGCCGCCGGCGCCAAACACGACGATGAGGCGGCGTCGCGTGAAGGGACGCACCGCCGCGAGCGCGCGCTCGAGCGCGTCGGGTGTGTGTGCGTAGTCGCGCAGCACCGTCGGACGCTCCTGAATCACCTCCAGTCGGCCAGGCACCTGCGGCGTGGTGCGGAGCCGCGAGGCAATCTCACCCAGCGGCATCCCCAGGTGCCATGCCGTGGCGGCCGCGCCCAGCGCGTTCAGCACGTTGAAATCGCCAATGAGCGGCAGGTGCAGCGAATGCCGCTGACCATCCGCGCACAGGCGCCATTCGCTGCCACGTGGCTGATAGCTCACGGACTCCGCGCGCACCGTGGCCTCATCGCCCAGTCCGAATGTCAGGGCGCGCGGTGCGCGCGGCAGTTTCCGCCACGCCGGGTCGTCCAGATTCACCACGGCAACGCCGCTTCGCGGAGCGAGCTGCGCGACCAGTCGCGCCTTCGCCGCGAAGTACTTGTCCATCGTACCGTGATAGTCGAGATGGTCGCGGGTGAAGTTCGTGAACACCGCGGCCGCGAACGTCAGTCCATCCACGCGATGCTGATCGAGACTGTGCGACGACACCTCCATGGCGATCGTGCGCACGCCGCCGTCCGCGAGGAGGCGCAGCACACGCTGCAATTCGACCGGCCCTGGCGTCGTGAGTCCCGCGCCGCCCGGCACCGGTTCGCCGTCGCTGCCTGCGAGCACGCCAAGGGTCCCAATGGATGCGCTGCGGCCCTCGACGTTGTCGAGCAGATGGCGCAGGATGCCGACGGTCGTGGTCTTGCCATTGGTACCGGTGACGGCGATGAGTCGCAGCGCGTGCCCGGGTTCGTCGTACGCAATGGCCGCGGCGATCGCGGCGGCACGACGCGCATCACGCACGACGATGGACGGCAGCTCCGTGCGTCCACGCTCTTCCACGATGGCGGCCGCCGCGCCCTGCGCCGCCGCCTGCGGCAGAAACTCGTGACCATCCCGCGCGACGCCGCGCACGGCGACGAAGAGCGAACCGGGACCCACGACACGACTGTCGTCCGTGACGGTCGTGAATTCATCCGGGATCGTCCCGGTGAGATCGAGGAGCTGGCCGGCGCGTCGCAGCGCCGCGAGCACACGAGCGGTGGCGACGGCGCTCATGGTGTCGTGGCCAGCCGGACGAGCGTACCGCCCGGCGCCATGGTGCCGGCCTGCGGCGTCGTACCGGTTGGCATGCCGAATCCACCCGGCTGCACCTGGAATCCCGCGGCGTGCAGGGCGCGCACCGCCGCGCGCAGGGTGAGCCCGTGCACGTCCGGCACCGCGCGAGCCACGGCGGGTCGCGCCGGGCTTCGCGGAACGGGAAGGGACAGCAGTACGGAAACCGTCGCGGAATCCGGCGGATCGTCCTCGCCGCCGGCGGCGGGCGCGATCGCCACGGATTTCACGACGGTATCCGCGGCTCCCGGCGGGGAATCGTGGGCCGCCAGCTCCCCGCGGTCGAGCGCCGCGTGGCGCGCCGCGAGCGCCGCCTCCAGGACGATCTTGGACACCGGAGCCGCCGCCATGGCACCGAAAATGGAATTGCGCGGCCGATCCATCTTCACGTAGATCACGTACTGCGGATCATCCGCGGGAAAGAGTCCAACGAAGGAAGCGGTGTACGCTCCCGCTTCGTACCGCCCGCCGGCGCCGGTGCGCCGTGCCGTACCGGTCTTGCCCGCCAGCGTGTACTGGCCGAGTGCGGCTTCCTTTCCCGTGCCCTCCTCGACGACACCCATCATCATGCGCCGCACCTGCGCGGCGACCTCCGGCGTCATGACGCGTCGCACCACGCGGCGCTCGTGGTGGAAGATCACCGTCCCATCGGGCGCGCGGATCTCCTTGATGATGGCGGGCTGCAGCAGCTCGCCACCGTTCGCCACGGCGCCATACGCCGCGGCAAGCTGCAGCGGCGTCACCGCAATCTCGTATCCCATGGCGAGCGATGCCGCCGACTGGCTGGACCATTCGTCCGGTGGTCGCAGCGTGCCCGATGCCTCCCCCGGGATCGCCACCCCCGTCGGCGTGCCGAATCCGAAATCGCGGAACGTCTGGAATTCCTGCGCCGTGCTGAAGCGGCTGCTGAACTTGACGATGCCAATGTTGCTCGAAAACCGAATGACATCCGCGAGCGACATCCGCGCCGCCTTGTGCTCATCCGTAATGGTGCGTCCGTCCACGCGATACGTCCCGTTCTCGGTGTTCACCACGTCACCGGGAGTGGCCAGGTGGTCCATGAGGAGCTGCGAGACGACGAGCGGCTTGAGCGTGGAACCCGGCTCGAACGGCTCGCTCACCACCGGATTGCCGAAGGCGTTCACCCCCTGGCGCTGGCTGGCCATCGCGCGGATCTCGCCATTCTTCGGATCCAGGATGACGATGTCACCACCATCGGCACCGGTTCGCGTCACCGCATCGTCGAGCGCCTGCTCCGAGATTTCCTGCAACTCCTGATTGATCGTCAGCTCGACGGCATCACCGCGGACCGGGGCGATATCGCTGTCGCCCGGCGATTCGAAGCGATGGCCACGCGAGTCGCGCGACACCATGGCGCGGCCATCACGGCCGCGCAGCAGCGAGTCCAGGGCAAGTTCGAGTCCACCCATGGGTGTGTTGCTCGCGTCAACCCATCCGACGACCCTGCGCATGGCCTGGCGCGACGAATACACGCGCTGAATGACCGGGGTGGCGTACACGCCGCGCATGGCCGTGACCGTGGCCGCGTCGCCGGCCAGATAGCTGCCGGGCAGCGTGACCCACGCCCGGTTCACATCGGTCGCCCGCGTAATCCATTGCCGGGCGACTCCCAGCCGGGTGAGTGCGGCGGCAAGGGTCGCTCGACTGCGCAGCTCGCGTGGCGCGATGCTCACGCGCACCATCTCGCGGCTCATCGCCACGGGCACGTTCCGCGCATCGAAGATGTCGCCACGCGGCGCCGGAATCACCGCGGCCGCGAAATGTTGCCGCTGCGCGCGCTCACGCCACGCCGCGCCCTGCACGAGCTGTACATCCAGGGCGCGCAGCACGAGCGCAACCGCGAAGAGCAGCAGCGCGGCATGGATGAGGGCGATGCGGCTGGGTCGAAGCATCTACGGTGCGACAGAGTGGCTGGGCAGTATGATGACCTGTGTATCACTCGGCACGTGCATGCCGAGTCGACGTTCCACGATGGGAGCGAGTGCGCTGCGACTGGAGAGATCGCGGATCTCGCCTTCGAGCGCGGTTCGCTGGGCCTGCAGTTGCTGTCGCCGTTCCACGAGCTGGCGCAGTTCGCGCGCCTGCGCGATTCCCGACGTTCGTCGCCAGACCACGCCGGCGGCGATGAGCACGAAAGCTAACAGGGCGAGCGCCAGCCAGGCGCGCCCACGGCGGGCTACCTTGCGCTTCGCCATGCCCGCAACCTGGCGCTCCGGGCTCGCGGATTCCGCGCGATCTCCGCGGCGTGCGCCGACAGCGGCCGCTTCGTGAGCAGCTCGCCGCGCGCCGTCCCGCCACAGGTGCAGATCGGCTGGCGCGGCGGGCACACGCACGCCCGGCTCCAGTCGCGAAACGCCTGCTTGACGATGCGATCCTCGCCGGAATGGTAGGCGATCACCACAAAGACGCCTCCCGGACGCAGGCGGTCCCGCAGCACGGGGAGCCCGCGCTCGAGTGCGGCCAGTTCGTCGTTCACCGCAATGCGCACCGCCTGAAAGAGTCGCGCGAAGTCCGGTGGTCCGGTGCGCGCCCCCAGCGCGCCGCGAATCGCGCCCACCAGGTCGTCGCTCGTGGCAAACGGCCGGACGCCGCGCCGCCGGACGATCTCCCGAGCGAGCCGATAGGCGCGCGGCTCGTCGCCGAACTCCTTGAAGATGAAGGCGAGCTCGCGCTCATCCGCGCTGTTGAGCAGGCGTGCGCCACTCGACGTGGCGTCGGTGCCCATGCGCATGTCGAGCGGCGCGCCTTCCCGGAAGGAGAAGCCGCGCAGCGGATCGTCGAGTTGATGCGAGGAGACGCCGAGATCGAGCACGATGCCATCGAATTGCTCGCCGGCGAGGGACGCGATGCTCCCGACGTCAGCGAAATTTCCAACCAGCGCGCGAAACGTTCCGGCGTCGCGATACGCATGGAGGCGTTCCGACGCCGCGCGAACCGCATCCGGGTCGCGGTCGATTCCGGTGACGCGCGCACCGCCAGCCAGCAATGTCTCCGCGTGCCCGCCGCCGCCCAGGGTACCGTCCAGAATCGACGGCAGGCCCGCAAGCAGCCCGGATACCTCGGTTGCCAGCACCGGTACGTGGTACGCGCTCGCCCAGTCCGCGCCCTGATCCGAAGGGGACCGCATACTAGCGCGTCCCGGCGCGTGGAGTCAAGCGCGGCTGAGCGAGTGGCATGCATGGAGTCTACTGTGCGTGGCAAGAGGCCGCCGGATGCACGCGCGCCCGCCGGAGACATCCGGCGGGCGCGCCACACACGGGAACCCGTGCAGCTACTTGCAGTACTTCTTCACCTGCGCGTCAACTGCCGGCGTGTACTGCGGAATCGCGGAGAGCAGTTGCCCGGCGGTCTTGGGATCGATCGAACCGCCCTGCTGCAGATTGATCTGCGCGGCGACCAAGGCGTCCTGCGCCGTCTTGGCGAGGTCGCACTTCTTGGCAGTCTGATTCTGGCGGACCGCCATATCGCCGATCTTCAGGCTGGACACGCCTATCAGGAACTTGGCGGCCGGAGATGGGGCCACGCTGTCGGCCAAACTGAGGACCTGCACGGCGTGCTGGAAATCCTGAATGGTTCCGGGATGCGTCGAATCGCTCGCGGCCTTGTACGACTTGTTGCCCATCGAGAGCAGAAACTGCCCGACGGTGGAGGAATCCTCGCCGTTGGCCAGTGAACTGCGCAGCGAGATCATGGCGCTGTCGAGCTGGTTGAGCTCGATCTGCGCATTGGCCTTTCGCAGGTATGCGTGCTCCGCCTTCGGATTCAGCTTGATCGCCATGTCCGCCGATTCCAGGGCTTTCTGCATCTGGCCCGCGAGGCGCTGGGTCTGGGAATTCAGCGACCAGAGCGTCGCATTGTCCTTGAACTTCGCGACGCCGCGCGCCGTCGTCTCCGCCGCCTTCTGGGGCTGGTTGGCGAGCGCGTAGAGCGCCGCCTGCCGCGCGAAGAACGACGTGTCGGCCGCCGCCGTGTCGCTCCGGATCATCTGCTCACCCATGTCGGCGGCCTGCTGGTAATCCTTGGTGGCCTGCAGGATGAGCCAGGCCAGGTGCATGAGCGACGGATCGCCCGGATTGTCCTGCAGCGCCTGCAGGATGATTGGCTTGGCCCGCGCGGCGCGTCCCGATGCCGCGATCTTTTCGCTCACCGTCTGCACGAGCGTGGCGTTCTTGGGGTCGGCGCGCAGCATGGCCGTCCACGTATCCACGGCCTTGTCGAGCGATGTGGTGTCCTTGGTCTGGTCGAAGCGGTCCTTGTAGGCCTGCGCAGCCAGCGCCAGCGCCGGACGATTCTTCGGATCGATCTCGATGGCCTTGGCGGTTACGTTGATGATGGAATCCGGCGGCATCTTGAGCGCCAGATACGCATTCGCCAGACACACCCGGCCAATCGTGGACTGGGGGTAGGCCGCGATCGCCGCGCGCGCAGCCGTCACGCCATCCTGCGGGTGGCCGCCGGCAACCGCCAATTCGCACTTCCGCTCGTCCGGCAACTGCTTGCGCGCCGCCTGAATCTCCTTCGAGACCTGCTCGGCGAGATCCTTGAGCTTGGGACCCTCCACGACGGGCAGCGGCTGCACCATGCTGTTGTCGCGCGTGAGCACCATGCTCGTCGCGAGCGAATAGTTGGCGCCGGACTTCGTCACGGTGCCTTCGAGATACTCGTCGGCGCGCAGCGCCGTCGCGAGCTGCTTGGCGGTAATCGGGTCGAGCGCACTGTCACAGGTGAAGCCCGAGGCCTCGAGGTTCTGGCAGACATACTTGCGGGGAATCACGAACAGCTGCTTGATCTGCACGTCATCCGTGATCTTGTTCAGCACCGCCTCCGATGCTTCCGACCCCATGCCCTTCTCGCTCCCACGGAACGGTGCGACCATCAAGCGCGGCACACCTTCCGGCGGGGCCACCGTTCGGGTTTGCGCGGAGAGTGCGCCCGGCAGCAGGCAGGCAGCCACGGCCATCGTGCCCCAGGCCAGTACCCTTGCCTCACGAATGAGAGCCATCACGGTTCCAATCCTCCTGATCGTTGAACTGAAATACCCCAGCAGCCCCATCCGGGGTCCCGACGTGCGATGGGCGAAGAGGGACTCGAACCCCCGACATCCTGCGTGTAAGGCAGGCGCTCTAACCAACTGAGCTATTCGCCCCTGCTGCGTGATGCGCACCCAGCGGTACCGCGCGACCGGGACGTTACCGCTTGAGAATCGCGATGGGAATCAGAATGCAGTAGCCGATCACCAGCAGCACGGGTCCGATCGTGATCCCGCCACGCAGCAGATCGGCGTAGCCGGCCACCAGGACAATGGCGGCGATGCCCCACCAGACAAGCGGCCGCGTCCGCGGCGAGACTTCAGAATTGGACATAGCTGCATAGTGTAGACCGCGCCGGGCGCATGTGTCAAGCGACGTACGCTTGCCGCAACGCGAATCAGGATGGTGGCTCCCGCTGCCGCGATTCGCGCGGAACGTCCGGCGGGCTGCCGTCGGCGAGCAGCGCCGCGAGCGCGCTGGCGCGTGCGGCGCGTTCGGCCGCGGCGTCTGCCGCCAGCAGCGCCGCGAGCGCGCGGCGCCGGCGCCGCATGCGCACGACGTAAAGCGGCACGATCACGAACCCCAGCAGCGCCATGATCACGGTCACGTTCGCCAGCAGCGCCAGAATGCCGTAGCGATGCATCGTGCGGGACCGCCATTCAGCCTCGAATGCAGACTGAGTCAGCCCGTACGCGCGCCGAATGGCCACGTCCATGGACCCCGTGTCCTTCCAGTAGCGGAAGAACAACGTAAGGCCGCGCTCGGGATCGAGCGACGCGAGATCCGCCACGGCGCGATAGGACAGGGCGTAGCTCGCGTCGGCGCGCGAGACGTTGCTCTGGAATCCCGCATCGAGCGAATCCAGCGATGGCACCCCGTGCAGCGCGAGCGACAGGTTCGTTGCGAGCGCGTCATCGCGTCCCCATTCGGCAGCGGCGTAGCTCGCGTAACCTTCGTCGAACCAGCGGGGCGGACGGTCGCCCAGATATTCGTGCAGCGCCAGATGGGCGAGTTCATGTCGCAGCACGCGGAACGGATTGCCCGCGTCGGAACCGGCGTTGCCGCCCTGCATCACGATGCGCTGCTCATCCGGAACGGCGATCGCGGCGCCCCACTCCGGCGCGGCGGGTCCTGCCCACTGCCGGAAGCGCCGCGCGTCCGGTGCAACGGCAATGAGCGCTCGTGTCCGCGGTCTGGGCAGTCCCGGGAAGGTGTCACGCGCGGTTGCGCTGTCCAGCAGTGCGCGGGCCAGACGCACGTCGGCGGGATAGGCCACCACCGTGAATCGGCCGCGGTCGAGCCGCACCGGGGCATCCTGCGCCGTCGTACGCGCGGCGGCAGCAGCCCACAGCAGCAGCGCGAAAGCTACGGGTCGCGCGAGGGAGCGCCTCCGGCCTCCACGAGTTTCAGCATCTCGCCGCACCGCTTGCCCCATGGATTGAACTTGTTCGCGGTGAGCCCGTCCCGCCACGCCTCTCGCGCGGCATCGGGCTGGCCGTCGAACCAGAGTGCGCGGCCCAGCTCGTACCAGGCTTCAATGAGATTCGGACCCAGCGCGAGCGTGCGACGGAAGAACGACTGCGCGTCACCATACATCTCGCGCTCCGCGTACACGAGTCCCAGATAGAAGTGCGCGTAAAGGAACGCCTTCCGATCGTTGTCGAGACGAATGGCCCGGGAGAGGTGCTCGATGGCCTCGCCGAAGATGCGCTTCTTGAGACAGATATAGCCGAGATTGACGCGTGCGAGCGAGTTGCTGGGCTCATGCATCAGCACCTTCTGGAAGGTGAGCAGGGCCTCGTCGTACTCCTGCTGCAGCATCTGCGCCCATCCGAGCAGCGACTCCGCCTGGGGATCGTTCGGCGCCAACTCCAGGGCGCGTGTGAGCGCCCGCTCCGCGCCCTCGTGATCGCCCAGCGAGATCAGACTCCATCCCTTCTCCACGTAGGTGGACGCTCCGAGGTGATCGGCCATCACCGGCTTCATCCCCTCCACCTGCGGCGGGGTCGCGGGACGCGAGGTGCCGGGAATCCGCTTCCATCGATCGACCAGCACCTTGATCTCCTCGCGGAGGGCGGCGAGATCGGTCAGTTCCTGCTCCACGCTCCGGAACAGCGCGATGATCTCGGCCTTGATCGCGTCCCGTTCCTCCGGCGTGGCGACGGTCTCCAGGCGCTGCGCGATGGACTGATAGCGCGCGCGCACCGGTTCCTCGGAGCGGTCAGCCATGCCGCGGCTCCAGCGCGTCGCTGATGGCCCGTGCCATGTCGCTCAGTGGCACGACGCGGTCCACTCCGCCGGCGGCAACCGCCGCGCGCGGCATCCCATGAATCACGGTACTCTCCTCATCCTGTGCGAATCCCACGGCCCCCGCGTCGTGCATGCAGCGCAACCCCGCGGCGGCATCCCGCCCCATGCCGGTGAGCACCACGCCCACCGCGCGGACACCGAAGCAACCCGCGACCGAACGAAAGAGGATGTCCGCAGAGGGGCTCGGCCCCGCTCCTCTGGCTCGGTCGAGCCCGATCGTGACACCCCCGTCCGCCTGCGTCACGCGCATGTGCATTCCGCCCGGGGCGACGTATACGTGCCCGGCGTGGACGGGCTCGCCGTCCGCCGCTTCGGACACGAGCAGCGCGCCAAGGGCATCGAGTCGCTCGGCAAGGCTCCGTGTGAATCCCGACGGCATGTGCTGGGCCACCAGCACCGCTGCCCCGAACCCCGACGGCAGGCACGGAATCACGGTGGCCAGCGCACGCGGCCCACCCGTGGAGGCGGCAATCGCCACGGCGCGCGTCGCGGGCCCGCGGAGCGCGCGCTCCCCGAGCCGGGCATGCGCGAGAGCGGCATCCACGGAATGCACAGCGCGTGACATCGACACGAGATTCGCCTGCGCGGACGCTCGCAATGCATCGAGCAACCGGTCCCGCACGAGCCCGAGGTCCGGGCTCACCGGGCCCGACGGTTTGCGCACAAAGTCCACAGCGCCGAGTTCGAGCGCCCTGATGGTCTGATCGCCGGCGTCACCGGTTGCGGCAGCCAGCATGACCACCGGACGCGGAGACTCGCGCATGATGCGGCCGAGCGCGCGCAATCCATCCAGCTCGGGCATCTCGATGTCGAGGGTCACGACATCCGGACGCAGCGCGTGCACCTTGCGCACCGCATCGAGTCCATCGCGTGCGGTGCCGACGACGCGAAACTCGTCGCTGGTGTGCACCATGTCCGTGATGAGCCGGCGCATGAACGCGCTGTCGTCCACCACCAGCACGGAGCGCGGCCCGCTAGAGAACGACATTGCCCCGGGCCAGCGAGCGCACTTCCATGACACCGGACGCGACGGAAAAGTAGACGCTGCGGCCGTGGGTCCCCCCCACGTCTTCCGCCACGATGGGCACCGACGCGTGCAGCAGCGCGGTGCGCGTGGCGATGAGATTGCGTTCGCCCATCTGCAGGGTCCCCGCGGGAAGCAGCGAGCCGAACATGCACGCTCCGCCCGCAAGCTTGGCCACGATGCGGCCCTGTCGCGCACCCAGTGCCCGCATGCGCGTGAGCAGAAAGGGCACGGCCGTCACCGCGCACTTGGCCTGATTACGCGTGTCGCGCGCGAGCGCGGGCGTGGGCAGCAGGATGTGGGCAAGGCCGCCGACGCATCGCTCGCGGTCATGCAGGACGATCGCCACGCAGGAACCGAGTCCGAGCGTGGCGAGCGTGGCATCGCCGTCGGCGGCCGCGGCATCCGCCACGCGCACACGGACCTCACGCGTCACGTGGGCAGCACCTGCAGCAGATCCAGGCTGGCCCGTACGGTCTCGTTGCGCGGATTCAGCGCCAGCGCGCGTTCCCAGTACGCGAGCGCCTGGTCGCGCTGCTGCCACTTGAAGCGAATATTGCCGAGCTTGAGATAGACATCGTCGCCGAGCGCGGGATTCAGCGTGACGGCCTGCACATATGCCTCCTGGGCCTCTTCGTAGCGGCTCAGGTGATAGAGCACGTCACCCAGATTCTTGTGCAGTTGCGGCACGGCCGCGTCGTCCTGAATGCCCTGCTCCGCGCTGCGCACGGCGGCCGCGAAATTCCCGGCACGCTCATGCAGCACCGCCTGCGTATTGCAGAGCGCCGGGGTGCGCGGATAGGCCACCAGCCCGTCCGTCACGAGCGTCTGTGCGCGCGCCGTGTCACCGCTCAGTGCCGCCGCGAGCGCGGCGTAGTGAAACCAGACCGCGGGCGGAACCCGGTCGCCCCACATCGCGCGCGCCGATGCCAGCATGCGATCCGCTTCCGGCACATCGCCGCTCTTGAGCGCGAGGATTCCAATGGACGTGCGCACGCGCGGATCGTCCTGCCCGCCGCGGCGCATAGCCTCGGACAGCGCACCGCGCGCCTCGTCATGCTGCCCCAGCCGCTCGTAGACGATGGCGAGATTGTGGTGCACCGCGGGCCGCGCACCCGGCTGGTTCGCGGCGTCGCGCAGCATGCCCATGGCATCCATCCAGCGCCCCTCCCGCATGGCGATGAGCGCCAGGTAGAACCGCGCGCGCGCATCGTTCGCCGAGAGCTCCGCGGCCCGGCGGAACTCGCGCGTCGCTTCCTCCAGCATGCCCGCGCGATAGAAGGCGACGCCGAGATTCTGGTGCTCATCCAGCCGCGAGGAGCGTGTCACCTCCTCCGGCGGCCGCGACTTGCCCACCTTGTGCACGAAGCCACCGCTGAGCAGCACGAACAACGCCTTCCCCACCTCGAACTCGCCGGTCCCCGACGCGTCCACGAGCGCATTCACATCGCGCCGGCCGTCGAGCAGCGCGAGCAGCCGCTCCTGCTCGGGCGTCACCCGGACATCACTCCCGGCGAGCCGCGCCCGATCCACCGCGAAGATCAGGTCGAAGCTCGGGATCTTCTTCTCGATCTGACTCCATTCGTCCACGCGGCGGGCGCCTTCCAGGAGCAGCGATTCGGGATTGATGGACACGAGCAGACTCGCATCCTCCGGTCGTACGTCCGCCTCGAAATTGAAGCTCCCCTGCGCCCATGTGAACAGGAAGTACACCGCTTCCTCGATCTGCAGCCGGATGTAGCGATGCAACGTTTCCTGGGGCAGCGCGCCGCGTTCGACGAGAATCTCGCCCAGCCGCTTGCGGCGGTGGCTGGCGCCCTGCAGTTCGACCGCTTCGTCCAGCGTCTCCTTGGAGATCACGTGTGCCTTCACCAGCGTGTCGCCCAACCGGTCTCGCCGGTTCACGATGGACGCGTACGTGATGCGGCCGCGTTCGAAGTAGATGTAGCCGAAGTTGCTGCGGTCCGTGACGCTGAGGCATCCCGTCTTCTGCCCCATGGCGAGGAGCTGCAGCACATCAGGAAGGCTGGCTTCGCGCAGACTGCCCTTGATGGCCATCAGCGGTAGTCCTCGATGGCGCGGCCCGAGAGCTCCGGCCATTCCCAGACGATCTTCTCTTCATCCAGGAAGGATTCGTCCACGGTGCGTCCCGGCGTGCTTCGCGTGACCGTGGGCGCCGCGATGCTGCCCTCGAGTTCCTTGCGCGCGAGCCCGGCGGTGAGCGGCACGCCGACGATGTCCGCCGCCTTGCGCAGCCGCGACACCAGCGCGGACACCTCGTCGACGCTGCCCACGGGGCGCGCCGCGAGATACTCGAGGAGCGCGCGATCCACCCGCTGCCCGCTGGCCGCCAGCTGGCGCGCGAAGAACTTCTCGCGCAGTGCATGATCCGGCCGCTGCATCTCGACCACCAGGCCGCCTTCGAAGCGGGATCGCAGCCGGTCCTCCAGCCCTTCGATGCGCGCCGGTACGCGGTCGGCGGCCAGCACGATCTGACGCCCGGCCGCGTACAGGCTGTTGAACAGGTGAAACAGCTCATCCTGGGTGCGCTCGGAGCCCGCAAGATGCTGCACGTCATCCATGAGCAGCACGTCCAGTACGCGGTAGCGTACGCGCCAGCGCTCGATCGTGCCATCCTGCAGCGCGCGAATGAGCTCATCGGTGAAGTCGCGTGCGTTCACGCAGGCGACCAGCGCGGCGCCGCCGCGCGTGGCCACGAGGTCGTTTCCTACCGCGTGCAGCAGATGCGTCTTGCCCACGCCGGATGGACCGTAGAGGTAGAGCGGATTGTACTTGCCGCCGGGCTCCTGCACGACGGTATCCGCCGCGTGCACCGCGAGCTGATTGGACGGCCCCACATCGAAGTCGGCCCGGGCAAATTCCGCGCGCGGCCCGGGCGGTGGATCCACCGTGCCGATCAGCCGCGCCACCACCAGCTCTGCTTCCTGCACGCGTTCCGGGTCGAGGAACAGCTCGGAGGTGGCAAGCTGGTGGTCGAATTTCGCTGCGGTCTGCTGCAGGTCGCGCAGCCGCGCAATCGCGGCCTCGTAGTCCGTGAGCAGCGCATCCACATCCGGTTCGTCCACCCCGTCCAGCGCGCGCTCCAGCCGGCCTGCGTGATACCCCATCTCGTGCCAGTACGTAATCGCCTCGCTCACACGAATGCGCCACGCCTCGAGCTGCTGGGAGAGCACCTCGCTCACGTCGGACAGCAGCGTGTCGAACTCGGACG
>Ga0105240_10003145_pt1 | contig 25976 bp, 24 predicted proteins | sample KBSC54metaG_FD_80426 | JGI IMG/M metagenome (GOLD analysis project Ga0105240, IMG submission 80426) | Corn rhizosphere microbial communities from Kellogg Biological Station, Michigan, USA - KBS C5-4 metaG | ecosystem: Host-associated > Plants > Roots > Rhizosphere > Soil | place: Michigan, USA...
CCAGCAGAAAATCACCGAGCTCGTCACCACCGGCAAGCTCAAGTACTACGAAGACCTCCGCGCCTCGCTCCCCGCCGGACTCCTTGAACTCATGAACGTTCCCGCCCTCGGCCCCAAGAAAATTAAGGCCCTCTACGAGAAACTGAACGTCACCAGCATCGCCGAGCTCGAGGCCGCCTGTCAGGCCCACAAGGTCCGCGACCTCCCTGGCTTCGGCGCCAAGTCCGAGGAAAAAATCCTCGCCGGTATCGCCCAGGGCCGCGACTACGCCCAGCTCACCCACTACGCCGACGCCTGGGCCCAGGCCGAGGAGATCCGCGAGGCCCTCCGCGAGCACGAGGACGTCCTCCAGCTTAGCGTCGCCGGCAGCCTCCGCCGCGGCAAGGAAGTCGTCAAGGACCTCGACTTCGTCGCCTCCTCGCGCAACCCGCAGGAGCTCATGGACTACTTCGTCTCGCTCCCCTGGGTCAAGACCGTCACCAATCACGGCACCACGAAATCCAGCGTCCTCCTCAAGTCCGGCATCTCCGCCGATCTCCGCGTCGTCAGCGACAAGGAATTCCCCTACGCCCTCCACCATTTCACCGGCAGCAAGGAACACAATGTCGCCATGCGCCAGCGCGCCATTGCGCAGGGTAGGAAACTCAGCGAGTGGGGCCTGTTCGAGACCTCAAAGGTAGCCGCCGCTGTCCCTAGCGGCGGTGCAGTCGATGTCGCTAAAAGGGCCCGCGACACCAGCAAAAAGACCATCGCCGAAAACGAAGATGTCCTCGTCCCCTGCCGCGACGAGCACGAGATCTTCGCCGCCCTCGGCCTCCAGTACATCCCGCCCGAGATCCGCGAAAACACCGGCGAGATCGAGGCCGCCGAGAAAAAGGAAATCCCTCGCCTCGTCGAGTGGACCCAGCTCCGCGGCACCTTTCACTGCCACACCAACTGGAGCGACGGCAAGAACACCCTCGCCGAAATGGCCGGCGAGGCCCGCGAACTAGGCCTCGATTACCTCGGCATCGCCGATCATTCCAAGTCCTCCTACCAGGCCAACGGCCTCAACGAGGAACGTCTCCTCGAGCAGATCGAAATGATCGCCAAGCTCAACACCCAGATCGACGATTTCCACGTCTTCGCCGGCAGCGAAGTCGACATCCTCAAGGACGGTCGCCTCGACTTCTCCGACGACATCATGGCGAAACTCGACTACGTCGTCGCCTCCGTCCACAACGCCATGGCTGGCGACGAGGACGAAATGACCAAACGCGTCATCAAGGCCATGGAAAACGAATACGTCACCATGCTCGGCCACGCCACCGGCCGCCTCCTCCTCCAGCGCGAACCCTACAAGATCAACCTCGATAAAATCATCGACTGCGCCGCCCGTACCGGCACCTGGATCGAACTCAATTGCAGCACCTATCGCATGGAGCTCGACTGGCGCTGGTGGCACAAGGCCCGCGACAAGGGCGTCAAATGCGTCATCAACCCCGACGCCCACCGCATCTCCCAGTTCGGCACCCTCCGCCACGGCGTCACCATGGCCCGCAAAGGCTGGCTCTGCAAACAGGACGTCATCAACACCCTGTCCCTCGAAGCCGTCACCAAGGCCCTCGCCCGCTAGCCGCCGGCCTTGTTCCCAACCGCCCAGCTCCTAAGAACTGGCTGGCGAGTTGCCCCCTTTGAGATTCTTCTCGAAGAAATCCAGAATCAACGCATGGACGCCCTCCTTGTCGGGATCGGGAGGAGCGCCTCCCGGGACAGCATTGAGTCCGTGATCTCCTCCTTGAACGATCACCATTTTCACCGGAACCCCCACCTTCTCCAAAGCCTCCTTAAACGCGAGACTGACCGCGATCGGAACACTCTTGTCCTCACTTCCATGGAAGATAAGGAAAGGGGGATTCCCCGCCTTAGCGCAAAAAACAGGACTCGCGTTCTTGAGAACTTCCGGGTCATTCGCCCTCTCTTTCCCGAAGATGGCTTCCTTGGCCGGAGCGGGAAAAAGCGTGGCATCGTTGGGACCGTCCATCTCGACAACGGCACTCACCCGGCTGCTCACTCCCGGGCTGCCTCCGGTTCCCTCGAAATCCACGTTTTTCTCCGTCGTCCCCAACAGCGAAGCCAGTTGCGCCCCGGAGCTGTGGCCCATGACTCCAATACGATTGGGATCCAAGCCGTACTTGGCCGCGTTGGCGCGAAGGTAGCGGACCGCCAGCTTGCAGTCCTCAATTTGTGCCGGCCATGGGGATTCTGAGATAAAACGGTATTCAATACTCACCGTCACATAGCCATACGGCGCCAGGAAAGCGGCGCCATTGCCTTTATACGATCCGGCTTTCAATCCTCCACCGTGGATCCAAATAACGACGGGCATGGGCTGGGCTGGTCGGGTCTTGGGCAGCGCGATCTCGGCATGAAGTGGATGATTGTTTCCCGTCCCAATTTCCACCTCGTGCAGATATTCGAGCCCGCCCGCCGGAGGCTTCGGCATGGCCGGATGCGGGGTGGAGGAAGCTGCAGGAGTTTGCGCGGAGATGCTCGCCAGGCTCAGCAGCCCCCAAAAAAGAAGAAAGATTTTCATGCGTTCTCGAGGGGCGGATTACTTGGCCGCCGGGAAGGGACGAGGCCCTCCCGATCCCGGCGTTTTCAGCTCCGCCACCAACCAATCGAATCCGGTCAGATAAGCCTTCAGCATTTCCGCGGGATCGCTCATTCCATTCTTTTCCGCGATCAGGCCGATGGGGCCGGTCCACCCGCTGTCCTGGATCGTGCGCATCATCTCCAGCTCATGATTGCCCTGGGAGGGATAAAACATTTTATGCGAGGGCCCCGTCGGGGCGAACAGCGGGTTGTCCACAATGCCCGTGATGTTCACCGCCACCACGTGCCCTTGGATTTTTTTCCAGATCTCCGGGAAATGAGTCGTATCGTCATGGAGGTTGTCATGCGCCATCGCAAAATTGTAGACCATGCCCACATCGGTCACCCCCAGTTCCTTGAGACGATCGATGACCGCCAGTTGATTCTCCTCCTGTCCAAACCAGCCATTGTGATTGTAGAGCTCGATCTTGCATCCATAAGGAGCCGCCAGTTTGACCAGGGCGTTGATCCGGTCCGCTTCCTGGATGACGCGCTGTTGTTGTTCCTCCGTCGTCGTCGTCGGGGTCCCGGCGCCTCTCACCCAAAGCTGGGGATGGATATTATGCCGCTTGAGCGCGTCCAGGATGAGTTGGGTCTTCGGGTCCTTGGCCGTCGGGGGACACCACCATCCGAGCAACGTGATCCCATGCTTTTGCAGGGCCTCGATCTCGGCATCGAAGTTGGGAACATCCTTGTCGCGCCAATCATAGACAAACTGCTTGAAGCCGAGGTCCTGCAACATTTGCGCGCGTTCCTCCGGGCCCCGCGCCTTGGTGTCATAGGCCACGACGCACCACGCATAAAGATTATCGTGCGACCAGATCGGTGAAGTCGCCGGATTCTCCCCCCTCAGCCCGGCGCCAGGGTAAAGGCTCATCACCGCAAAACAGACAAAGCCCCAAAGAGATCGGCGCCATAAGAAAGGGGATTTCATGGATCGAAAAAGAGAGAAAAATGAGACGAAACCGCTTCGGTTGCGAACAATAGCACTTTGGAAACAGCCGCGCGAAGAACTCGCTCGTTCTACTTATTGAGTGCCAACCTGGGTAACAGGAAAGCACCATCTTCCTTCCCCCACCCTCTGCCTCCCCGTCGCGTCGTTGCGCGAAACCTTCACCCTAAACCCCCTCCCGCCTCACCCGGATCACCCCAATTAACAACTCCGCCGCGGCGTCTCCATGGCCCGCAAAAGGCTTGCTCCGCAAACAGGACGTCATTAACACCATGTCTCTCGAAGCCGTCAAAAAAAGCCTTCGACGGTTAGTGGGTTTAGTCGTCGCCGCGCAACAATCGTGCAATTCGGACAACTCATTGTCTAGGCGCACAACGCGCTCAGGAGGTCGCCAGCGACCTTGGCAATTTAGAATAGCGCCATTGTTTTCCCATCGATGCGAATAGAGCCGACCGACGACTCATGTTCGTGAATCACCTCTTCATTTCGGCTATAAGAAATAAGCGTATTTAAGAATATCTTCAATCTCATAAAAATTCTCAATTAGTCATAGTACGTATAATTAGACTTGCCAATAGTCGATTTATTTGGAAGCTTATGCGGAAATACTTGTGAATTATACGTAATTCATTCTTTCGAGTCTTCTTTTTGGTCATGAGTCGTTATTACAATTTTTACATTGTTAGAATCAATTTCCATCCCCCCAAACATCAATCGATAACATAAATGAAAATGACCCTCAAATCAGTCTCCTCGAAACGCCATGGCGCGTTGAAGTTCATGTCTCTGGTGATGGCAGCCACCTTCCTCATCGGGGTGCCCAGCCAAAGTCAGGCCCAAAATCCGACGTGGTTCGATTCCCACAGCTTCTGGCGGACGAAAACCACCGACGCGGGAACCAAAGCCGCCGGCGACGACGCGGACAAGCTCTGGCGCCAGTTCTATTACATGGATGACAATGTCACGCCGAAACCGCCGTCCGCCAATTACCGGGCCTGCGTGGCTCTGGAGCACAAGGTCTGGGTCGCCTCGCCGACACAGACCCTGATCACCGTTGCGGGAGATACCTATAATCATGAATGGGGCGCGAATGTTCCCTGGGTTCCCGGTGCCGAATTGGGCCTCTCAGTCGATAAACATGTGACCATCTACCAGCCCTCCACACACAAGATGTGGGAGTTCTGGAGTGTCAGCGGCACCTATCCCAATATCAGCGCGGGCAATGGCGGTTACTTCGTCAATGTTGAGAATAGCCCTGGCATCCTGCCCAGCTTCAATGCGGTAGCCACGGGACTTGCCCTTGAGGGCGGGACCATCACCAAGGAGGACGCCGCGCGGATCGAGGCGGCGAGTATTACCGACACGACCAACCTGATTCCCCATGTGCTCTGCATCAATATTCCGCAGGTCGATTCCAGCGGCCATTGGGCCCCCGCCACCTCCAATGATGGTCAGGGTGGACCGAACATGATCAAGGAAGGCCGCCGCTTCCGGCTGCCCCCCGATGTCGCGCTACCCACCGAGTCGAAATTGCTCCGGGCGATTGTCATCGCCGCACGCGATTACGGCATCGTGGTCCGGGACTGCACGGGTCGCGGCCAGTTGATCGACTTCCTCGCCGAACAACCGAAGACAGGGGACACCATTCAGTCCGCCGATTGGACGGCGATCATGGCGCCCAAGGCGACCTGGAATGTCGTCGATTCTTTCCCTTGGACCCAACTGAGGGTGCTCACCCCCATCCAGGGCTGGGGCTTCGTCAACGGCTCGAACTACGAGATCGAAACGGTGGGCTTGATGGGCACTTGCTTGAAGGCAAATCAAGCCACCGTTTCGGGTTATCCCTGCAACGTCTGGCCTTACTATGGAAGCCCCTACGAGTTGTGGACGGCCCAATCCCAGAGCGACGGAAGCTTTGAGTTGATCCCCACCGGTGCGCCTCTTCTGCGTCTGGCGGTGCCCGGCACCGGCACCTCGGGATCCCAGGTGATTACCGCCACAGACACCAGTGGGCCGGAGCAACATTGGAGTGCGAGCTTGAATTGGGATGGTAGCTCGACCTTGTACCCCAAGAACACGACTACCAGCTGTGCCCTGAATGCCACCGGTACCGCCCAGGGCTCCAATGTGAATATCTATCCCTACTGGGGTCAGACCTCCCTGCGTTGGACTCTGGTTGGCCGGTAGCCGATCTGACGCAAAGCCCAAACCCGTTGTGCCTCCTGAAAAAGAGGCGCAACGGATGTCGGAACCCTTTCAACCACCTCTCATCCTTGACCATGAAACGGATCGCGCTCCTCTCCCTTCTGGGTTTCGGGGGCCTTGCGGCCCTGGCCTTCATTTTCCTGGATGTCCCGATCCCACGGACTCCCGCGACCGTCGCCAAAATCACTCCCGTACCTCAAGCCCCCCTGCCGATCGTGGACCAACCGCAGGCCCCTCAAGAGTCTGACCTGACGCTGGCGAATGTCCTGGCCGAACGCGATCCGGCCCGCCGCCAGAAATTGCTCCAGGCCTGGGCCGCCTCGGTGGAGCTCAAAGACATGGAGACAATCCTCTCAGCAATCGAGCGCATGCCGGACGCCGCGATTCAAATGGAAGTCAGGCACGCCCTGCTCGCCAGTTGGACCGGGCGCGACTTCAAGGGCGTCGCCTCCTGGTTTGGCCAGGATGTCAGCCCGGATCAAATGAATACGCGCATCGAAGCGCGCGGCCTGCTCGTGGAAGCACTCGGTAAAATGGAGCCGGAAGCTGCCCTTAACTGGATGAACACCTCCCTTTCCCCTAAAGCCTGGGACCTGCTCTCCGAACCGTTTTTCCGGCAATGGGCGGGAACTGATCCCAAAGCCGCCTGCGCCCGGTTAAGCCAGTTCGCCGCCGACCCGCAAGAGGATCCGCAGCCATGGAACAATCTCCTGAAACACGTGATCGGGCAATGGTCCGCCGCCGATGCCCGTGCCGCCGTCGCATGGCTGCAAACATTACCCGAGGGCCAGGTGAAAACCGAGGCGATGCAAGAGGTCAGTTACCGCTGGGCGGCCACGGCACCGCAGGAGGCCGCGACCTATGCCGCCCATCAAAACGATCCGGCCCTGATGGACGCTGTCGTCGGCCAGTGGGCCGGCCTATCTCCCCAGGCCGCAGCTTCCTGGGTAAAAGGATTGCCCTCCGGCGAAGCCCGCGCCGGGGCCATCGCCCGCGTCGCCGATATCTGGGCCCAGAACGATCCCACCGCTGCCGCCCTCTATGCCGCCTCGATTCCATCCGGTGAAGAAAAAGATAGAGCTGTCGTTGCCGTGGCCGGGGTCTGGGCATTGGTCTCGCCGGAAAAGACGGCGGCCTGGGTCAATCAACTTCCAGAGGGTACCGCTCGCGGCCAGGCCCTGATCCGGCTGATGAGCGCCTGGGCCGGGGCGGATCCGCAGGAAGCCGGCCAATGGCTGCAAACTCTGCCCAACAGCCCCTCCAACGACCTGGCCATCGGCGCCTACAGTGACGCCCTTTCCCCCGCCTTCCCTGCCACCGCTTTCGCCTGGGCTGACACCATTTCAACCGAATCTGTCCGCAACGAGCATCTCCAGCACATCGCCACCTCCTGGCTTGAAATGGACGCCAGCACTGCACAAAAAACCATCAGCCAGTCGAACCTCCCCGACATCCTCAAAGCTCAACTTCTTCATCCCCGGTAACCGTTGATATGCCGGGTCACGGTCGACCTCCGAATCGCTTTCCAGTTCTTTCATGACTTCGGCAGCCGCCTGTGACTTCTTAAATTTCATCTGTTCGCCTCCTCACCCGGATCACCCCAATCAACAACTCCGCCCGGTGCGTCCACGTATGCTCCGCCGACCACGCCCGCGCCGCCTCCGCCTGCTTCGGATCATAAACAAAACTCTTCATCGCCTCCGCCCACGACGCCGGCGTCGGTGCCAGCACCTGCGTGCACCACGGCCCCAGGTCGAGACTCTGCAACGACGGCAGCGCCGTGCTGATCACCGGCAACCCACACCGCGCATAATCAAAAATCTTCATCGGGCACGAATACCGCCCCGACGGCGTCTCCGGCTGCGTCGGAATCAGTCCCGCTCGCGCCCCGGCCAGCGCCTTCGGCAATTCCGCCAGCGACACCCGCTCCTTCCACTCCACCCCCGCGACATCCACCTGCCGTCCCAGCTTCCTCCACTCGGCCGTTGTCCCCCCGACGATCTTCAACGGGACCTGTGCCTCCCGCGCCGCGTGGATCATCAAATCGATCCCCTTCCATCCCGCAATCGAGCCCGCATAAACAAACGGCCCCTTGGCCTCGATCACAATCTGCTTTTCCGGCGGCAGTCCCGCATTCGGCACAATCGCAAAATCATTCGGCAGCGCGAACGTCTCGCTCAACGCCGCCGCCAGCGGCACGCTCGTCGCAATCCGCACCGTCGCCCCGGTCACGGCCTGTTTCTCCAGCTCGAATAATGCCGCCTGCCGCTTCTCATTCTTCTGCGGCGTCTCGGAAAAAATCTCATGCGCCTCATACGCATAAGGCGTCCGCGTCGACTTCAACATCGCCGCCGCCTTCAGGTGAATGATGTACGCCCAGTTAAAGGGTGCCTGCGTCGTCATCCAGTTTTGAAAATAATGCCGGAACACCGCCGTGCTCCGCACCGGCCCCAGCGACCGCGACAGCGCCACCAGTTCCAGGCCCGGGACCTTCTCCGCCCCCGCCACATCAATCAGGTGATGTTGCATCTCCGCCAGACCGCCCGCCGTGACCAGCGTCACATCGACCCCCTCCCGCGCCAGCGCCGCGCAGGTCGAAAGCGTGTGCGCCTCCCGCGCGCGCCGTCCCGTCCATTCCTCCGGGTAAAGATAAAGCAGACGCATAAGGAAGAGAATGCCAGCTCAGCGCAGTAAATCGAGAATCCGTTGCGCCACGCTCTCCCCGGAGAATTGTTCCCGCAACCGCGCATGCCGCGCCGCGTGGTCGTTCCACTCCGCCTCCTCGCACCGCTCATGCAGTCGCAACAAGCTCGCCGTCAACGCCTCCACGTCCTTCGCCGCGTAAGTGGCGATGTCGCGTTGGTCGAGAAAATCATTCAGCCCCACCTGGTCCGAAAGCAGCAACGGCAACCCCGTGCAGGCCGCCTCCAGTGCGCTCACCGGACACGCATCCAGTCCAATCGACGGCACCACATACAGGTCCCCCGTCCGCATCAAATCTCCCAGGGCCTTCGCTCCCAGCCGTCCGCATAGCGTTACCCGTTCACCGAGCCCCAACCGCGCAATCTGCGCCTCGAGGTTCTCTCGCTCTGGTCCTTCTCCCGCAATGCTCAGGCGAAAATCGATCCGGTCTTTCAACCGTCCCATCGCTTCCAGCAAAACCGCGAAACCCTTCCACCCCACAAACCGTCCACTCGAAACAACCTGCCACGGCTTGCCTTGTGTTTCGGTCTTGGCCGCCGGATAAAAATTCGTCAGGTCCACCGGATTCGGAATAAACGCCGGCCTGCGCCCGGTCCGCGCCTCTGCCAGGTCCGCCACCCGCGAGCTCACCGCAAACGCCGCGTCCACCGCGCCGTAAAAAAGCCGGTCCCCCGCAAAATAGTCGGTCCCCTGGAACCCCATGATCGTCTTCAACTCCGACCGCGATTTCTTCCACCACCACGCCACCGGCCAGTCAAACGGCTTCGCCAGCAGCACCACGTCGCAGCGATGTCGCTTCCACGCCGTCCGTGAACTCCACGCAAAGTGCAGTCGCTGCACCAGGCGCTGGAACCGTGTCCCGATGTCCGGGATCGATTTCGTTTCCCAATACGGACTCAACTCCAGCGTCATCGTCGTCGCGCGATGCGTCTTCCCGTTTTTCGGCTCTCCGCCAAACAGCACCACCTCATGTCCCAGCCGCTGCAACGCCTCCCCCACCGTGAACGAAAACGTCTCGATCCCGCCTACCTCCGGCGAGCCCGGTTGGTCGAACGTCGCGTTCGGCAAAAAAATCCCGATCTTCATGGCGTAGCCGCCGATGGCGTCTCATCCGATTCCTTTGGCGCGCTCGGTCGCCGGTCCTGCACCGCCGCCAGTACCACGCTCGCCTCGTTGAGCACCTTCTCCAGCGGAATCGAATGGATTGAGTCCCCGATCTTCGCCGTCTGGATCGCGTGATGAAAAATCGCATTCGCCTGGTGCGGCCCGCATGCCTCCATCGACGACCCCCGGTCCGTCGGCGCAAACAGCGTCACCGTCGGGCACCCCACCGCAATCGCGAGATGATACGGCCCCGTGTCCCCGGAAAGAAACGCCAGCGCCTTCGCCTCCAGTTGCGCCAGTTCCACCAGCGAAAGTTTCCCCGCCAGGATCTGCGGCTTCACCTTCATCGCCGCCGCGATCTGCACCGCCAGCGACATCTCCGCCCGGTCTCCCGTGATCCCAATCTGGCATCCAAATTTTTCCGCCAGCGCATCGCCCAGTCGCGCCCAGTTCTCCACCGGCCATCGCTTGATCTCCCGCGATGCCCCCGGATGGATCAGCACCAGGTTCTCCTTCTCCTCTGGTTTGCCCCGTAAATGCGGCAGCGCCAGCCGGTGCGTCGTCGCCTCCACGCCGATCGCCTTCGCCATCGCCAGGTTGTTCTCGATCGCATGCCCCGTCGCGTAGTCCGGCATCCCCGGCTTGCGCAGCATCGATCCGTTCGCCATCCAATTCGGAAACCGCGTCCACCGCGTGCGGTACCGCAAAAATCCCCGCACCCCGCACTGCCAGAGAAACGGAATCAAGTCCGGCTCCGTCGCATTCCCGATCAGCGCGATCCGGTGCGGATCATCCTCCAGCTTCTCTCTCAGCGCCCCCCAACGATACTTTCCCCGCACTGTGAAAACGTTGTGCACCCGCGGATCCTGCTCGTAAAGCCCCGCATACGGCGCCTTCACCAGCAGTGAGACCCGCTCCTTTCCCAGCCGCTCCGAAAGCGTCTCCACCAGCGGCGTCGTCAAAAGCGAGTCCCCCAGCGCCGTCGTCGCCACGACCAAAATCTTCTCTCCCCGTTCCACCGCCGCCCGCGTCTCCACGAGCGACCACGTCCGCACCACCCGCACGGCGCGCGCCGCGTGATGGCCATAGGTCCAGGCAAAATCTAGTCCGGGAAAATTCATGAAAGCAAAAAATGTGCTGATTGCAGGATGCGGAGCATAGCTGTTGCCTGTCTCTCGCGCAACTAGCTCTCAATTCCGTTAACCTGCGGTCAGGTCAACGATGGGAAGGCGGTGACACCTGTAGCCCCAGTTTTTTCATTCCTTCAAAGAGCCTCTCCGTCGCGACTCGACGGCTTTCCGCTGTAAGATGCGAACCGTCATAAGTCATGATGCGATCCTCGGCGATGACTATGAACGGTTGGGCATCTGCAGAGCGGGTGCCCAATTCACAGCCGTCATAGGGAATCAGGGTGTAGACGGGGCGGATATGCCGTGCCTCCAGCAAATCCGCTTGGAAATGACCGCCGGTCGAATCATCCGGGATCATGTCGTTAAACTTGTGCCGGCCTTGGATGAGATGCCCCGCCGTTCCCGCTGCTTCGGAAAAAATAAAACCTTGGTTGGGGTGCCAGAGGGCAATCGCATCCCCATTGCCGGCATCTCTCAAATAGGTGAACCCTAAAAATCGTTGAAAGCTCAGGGGCGATTCCCCCCAGGGACTTCCGATGCGCAATTTCGGCAAATAGGGGTCTAACAACCAGTCCCGCCAAAACTCTGACCAACACTTGCTCACCTGGACGTAAGCATGAAGAGGAGTCTCATGCCACAGAAGCGCATCCTTGATTGCCTTCGGAAGAAGTAGCGGCAGGCCGGGATCAAGGCTGAACGTATCCATCACGGCAATCTGGTCGTGGGCCCCACTGGATTTTACCAGGCTATCGACCATTTCCATGTTGCTGCCGGCTTGGCCGAGATTAAACACTTTGACCGGGTGCCCTTCTGCGGAGTACTCCTCTTGAAGTTGTCCGGCGGAAAGACCAAACATCACATGCGAATTGCCGCAGAGCAGAATATTGGCGCCCTTGATGCGATCGCTGAACCCGAAAATGCCCGTATTATAAAGATGATAATCCACTAGGCCGTCGCCGAATGCCGTGTTGTAGGCCGCTACATACGACTTGCTCCAGATCGGCGGCATCACCGGTGGCGGGAGTTTGCGATAATCCCCCGCCCACAGAAAATGTAACCCCACCACAAATACCGCCGTGCCGAGCACGAACGAAATCCAGAACGAATGCGCAAATGTATTTTTGTTCATCGTTCGCCTTTTAGAACCTGAAATAGATAAAGACTTTGGTAGGAGAAATGACAACCAAATCGAGCACGAGCAGCGCGGCCGTCATCACCCCCAGGACCAATGGCAGCCGGCGTCGACCGATCTTCCAAAGAAATAACGGTGCTATCTGATGCAAGACAACCGGCAATGCGCAGATCCAAAGCCCCGCCACCGGATTGCACAACTGAAAGGGATGGGCACTCAGCGTAAACATTCCCTTCAGGAACGCGCAAGCCTCCGACATCGTCGGTGCCCGGAAGAAAACCCACGTGAGCGTGATCCAAACCTGCGCGACCAGCCACCACGCGGCCCAATTCCACGTGTAGGATGCCACGTGCCGTCGCCCCAGCACCCGTTCAACCACCAGCCCCACGCCGTGCATCGCACCCCAGATCACGAAGCCCCATGCCGCGCCGTGCCAGAGTCCGCCCAGAAGCATCGTGATCAGCACATTCGCGGCGATGCGTGGGGACGAAACGCGACCGCCCCCGAGCGGAATATAGAGATAGTCCCTCAACCAATGTGAAAGAGTGATGTGCCACCGTTGCCAGAATTCCTGCAGCGTCCCCGCCCGCATCGGCGAACGAAAATTCGCCGGCAACCGGTATCCCAGCAGCCGCGCCATCCCCAGCGCCATGAGACTGTATCCGGCAAAATCGCCATAAATCTGGCAGTAGTAGAGAAACGCCACCGCCCAGTGGTCTGCCGTGGAGAGATGAAACTCATTCGGATTCTTCCAAATGGCATCGATCCCTCCCGGATTGGCGGCGGAATCAAAGCCGGCAATGTTGTTGGCGACAACCGCCTTGAGAAAAAAGCCGGTCGCGAACAAATGCAGCCCCATCGGCAAATCGAGTCGCCGCCACCGCCGCGAACCGATCTGCGGGACCAGTTGCCACGCGCGTACGATCGGGCCCGCGATGACGTGCGGAAAAAAGCTGAGATAGAAAACATATTCGCGCAGCGTCGCCAGCTTCACCCGCCCCGCATGGATATCGACGAGATAACTGATCAGGTGAAAAATGTAGAACGAGATCGCCAGGGGAATGCCCAGCGGGAACGAAGGGATGACCTCGCCCGTCAACGTGCCCAAAGTCCCTCCAAAAAAATTCGCGTACTTGAACAGGGCGAGAATGAGCACGTCCAGGGCGATGGCCCCGGCGAGCAGGCTCGGTGACTTATGGGGCCCCGCGCGGCTGATGGCCTGCGCCGCGAAAAAATTGACCGTCAGGACCGCGAGAAACAGGATCAGGTCGTAATAACCCCACGTCGCAATGACAAAGAAGCTAAAAAGGATGAGAAACCATTCCTTGATTGCAGGCCAGGGGCGCAGGAGATACGTGATCGCCCACACCGCCGCAAAAAAGAGGAGAAAAAGCGGATCGGTGTAAGACATGTCCGAAAAAGTTCTGCTTCCGATTCTCGCTTAGGCCGTCAGCCCCAAATCTCCTGCAACTTCAAAAAAACTGTGTCGGCGGAAATGTCCCCCATGTTCGCATCCGCCGGAGTCTCGTAGTTCGCCGGTCGCGGCAACTGCACCACGCGATGCCGGTCTCCATACTTATAGGGTCCCACGCGGTGCGACGGATTGTTACAGTGGATCAGCGCCACCACCCGCGTGTTCACCGCAAACCCCAGGTGCATGATCCCCGTATCGGTCGAGATCAACGCCTTCGCGCTGTCCAGCAGCGCCGCCGATTCCGCCAGCGAAAGTTTTCCGACCACATCATGATAGGGCTTCGGTTCATTCGCGAAAAATCCCTCGAGCTCGCGCAGCCGTTCGGCTTGGTCCTCGCCCCCCAGCACAAAGACCTCCGCCGAAAGTTCGCGTGCAATCATCCGCAGGATTTCCGCGTACCGTTCCACCGGCCAGTCGCGCCACGACGCCCGCCGTCCGCCTCCAAGCTGCAGCACCAGCCGCGGTCGCTCGCCGACATTGAGCGCGCTCAACTTCTCCTCCAGCGCCGCACGGTCCGGCTTGTCCACCTCATAGACCAGGTTCGGCTCCTCCGTGTCCGCGCCGACGTAGCGCGCAATCCGCAACGTCTGTTCCACGCCGTGTGTATCGTCCCAGTCCGGTTGCACCACATGATGCCCGCAGAGCCAGCCCATCCGCGTCATGTCTGGCACGCTCACCGTCACGTCCGGATCCAGTAGATAACTCAGGCACCGCGGTTCCGGATCATTCCCCCGCAAATGCAGGATCGCGTCCCACGGCCCTGCCGCGCGCAATTGCTTCTCCAGTTGCCAGAACGCCAGCGGCCCCTTGTGAAAATGAAAAATCTCGTCCACGTACGGATTGTGCTCCAGCAACAACTTCCGCCGCCGGTGCACCACCGCCGCCAGGTGAATCCCCGGGTAAGTCTCGCTCAACGCCCGGAACACCACCGAATCTGTCAGCGTGTCCCCGATCCCCGCGCACGTAAAGCAAAGCACCCGCGACTCCGGTCCCAGCTCGATCAGCCGCAACCTCGGCGGACGCTTCGCGGCCAGCCGCCGGAAATAGCTCTCGTATCCGAAAGCGGAAAGACGACTGATAAGCGAAGCCATGGGCTAGTGATTGCACCCTACTCGCCGTCCCCCTGCCATCATTTTTTTTGGACGATCACCGGCCCCAGCGCCTCCCACACCCGCCCCACCGGCACCGTCCGCTCCCCCTTCTCGGCATGGACAAAAACATGATTCGGCGCCCGCGAGTGCCATTTCTTGAACGGCCCCTCCGACCAAAGCACCACCGCCGGCGCTTTCACCGACGCCGCCAAATGCGCCGCGCCCCCCTCCGGCGTAAAGAGACACACCGCCTTCTCCAGCAACGCCGCCAGGTCCAGCGGCCCCGGCGTCGCCACCACCACCACCCGCTCCGACGCCATCTGCTCCGCCAGGAATTCCCCCTTCACCCGGTCCGCCGGCGCAAAGACCAGTCCAATGGTCAGGTCGGTCGCCCCCAGGATTTGCGTCGCCAGCGCGATGAAATCCTCGTCACGAAACTTCAACCGCACCGTGCTGCTGATGTTGATCAGCATGAAACGCCGAAAAGCCGGCTGCGCCAGGATCGCCTCTGCAAATTCCCGCGAAGCCTCCGGCACCGTCAGGCTCAGGTCCACCGCATACGCATTGACCGCCTGCACCCCCAGCGGTTTCAGCAGCCGCAATAACGTCTCGATCTGATGCTCGTTAAACGGATCATCCGGCGGCGCCACCGGATCCGTATAGCTCGAAGGCTGGTCCACGTTCTGCACAAACCCGATCCTGATCTCCGCATTCGTCAGCCGCGCCAGCATCGCCAGCCGCCGGTCAAACCCGCCCTTCGCCGCAATCACCCAGTCGAAATTTTGCAGTCGCGCCGCATTCTTCAATAGCGCGAATCCCGGCACCCAACTCTTCTGCAGCACGATCACCTCGTTCACCGCCTCGCATGCCCGCGCAATCGCCGCCCCCGCCGGATCGCACGCCACCGTCAGCTGCGCCTGCGGATAATGCCGCCGCAACGCATGCAGCAGTGGCAACGTATAAATCATGTCCCCCATCCGGTTGCGCCGGATCACCAGGATTCGCGGCGGCGACTCCTTCGCCTTCCGTTGCCGGAACACCCGCAAACTCAGCGCCGTCAAATCAATCAACGCACTCATGTCGGTGAGGGGACTTTCGTTTGCCCCAACATCTTGTCCAACGCCTCCTCCGCCTCGGGCACCGTGATCGCCGCCAGGCACGCGCGCACCTGTTTCCAGTCGCACGCCTCCCGCTTCGTCTCATTGCAAAGACACGCATGTTTCAGCACCTGCGCCAGCGGCGTCCACGGTCCCCAGTTCACCGGATTCGTCGGCCCGAACAGCGCCACCACCGGCACCCCCACCGCCGCCGCCATGTGCATCGGCGCGGTATCGACCCCAAAGTAGCCGTCCGACTCCGCCGAGATCGCCGCGATCTGGCTCAGCGAAAGATTCCCGTCATAAAAGAGCGGCTTGTTCCGGCAAAGCCGCACGATCTCCTGCGCCTTCTCCCGTTCCTTCGGCGCTGGCCCCGACGTCACCACCACCCGCGCGCCCCGTTCCGTCTGCAGCCAATCGATCACCTCCGCCATCGCCTCGTTCCCCCAACATTTCCACAGCCACCGCGACACCGGATGGATATGCACAACCTTCGCCGGCCGCAACGCCGCCAGCTCCCCGCGCGCCCATGTCTGCAAATCGTCCGGCACCACCAGGCAGAGCTTCCCCGGCGTCGTCGATTTCAGTTTCAGTCCCGCATGCTCCAGCAGCCAGTAATGCTTCTCCACCTCATGCATCAATTCTCCCGGCGGATAAACCGGATGATTATACGCATACGTCCGCGGATCAAATTTCGACTTCCACGCATAACTCGGCTGCCCAAACCGGTGCCGCGCCCCGCAGAAAAGCGAGTACCATCCGCTCCGGTCCCCGTCCGTCAGCCCGATCGTCAGGTCGAAATGCCGCTGCCGCAATTTCCACGCAAACCCCAGTTCATATGCCAGCCTCGCCAGCTTCCCTCGTCCACCGCCCCCGCGCTCATAAGGCAGCACCTCATCAATATGCGGATTGTTCGCCAGCATCGCCTCCGTGCCCGAATTCACCACCACCGTGATCCGCGCGTCCGGAAAAGTCTCCCGCAACGCCCGCAGGATCGGCGTGATGATCAGCACATCGCCAATGTTCCGCATCTTGAACACGGCCAGGCGCTTGATGTTTTGCAATTCCATTGTGGGAGGGAAACAGGCATCGTAACCGCTTCAATTCATGAGGCAATGGCGTATTCTCCATAGTGAGTCATCCATGGGCTGGGGCGGACAGGAAACACGGGTCCTGGTCGAGCTCGAGTGGATGCGCGCCCACGGCCACTGGGTCGCACTCGCCGCGCACCCTGGCAGCGCCATCGCCAGGCGCGCGCAGGACGCCGGCATCCCCTTCTTCGCCCTCCGCACCCACAAGGCCCTCCTCCCGTTCGAGATCATCCGCCTCGCCGCCTGGCTCCTCGTCCACCGCGTCGACCTCGTCAACACCCACAGCTCCAACGACGGCTGGCTCGCCGGCCTCGCCGCCCGCCTCACCGGACGCACCCTCATCCGCTCCCGCCACATCGAGGTCGATTACCCCAATAAATTCTGGAGTGGCATCGCCTTCCGCACGCTCCCCCACGCCATCATCACCACCAGCCAGCTCATCGCCGATCGCCTCGTCCGGGAACTCAACGTCCCGCCCCAGCGCGTCACCTGCATCTCCACCGGCGTCGACCTCACGAAATTTGATCCGGCTGCAAGGGACGCTCTCCGCACCGAACTCAACCTCCCGCCCGACACCGCCCTCATCGGCATGATCTCCGTCCTCCGCAGCTGGAAAGGCCACGCCACCTTCCTCGACGCCGCCGCGCTCCTGCTCAAACAAACCAACCGCCCGCTCCATTTCGTCATCGCCGGCGACGGCCCCGGCCGCCAGGAACTCACCGCCAAGATCGCGCAGGAACCCTGGAAAAACCACGTCACCCTCCTCGGCCACAGCAGCGACGTCCCCAACGTCCTCGCCTCCCTCGACGTCCTTGTCCTCCCCTCCTACGCCCACGAAGGCATCCCGCAAATCATCCTCCAGGCCCAGGCCATGTCCCGCGCCATCGTCGCCACCACCGTCGGCGGCATCCCCGAGGTCGTCACCGACAACCTCACCGGCCTCCTCGTCCCCCCCCGCAACCCCGAAGCCCTCGCCGAAAAAATCTCCACCCTCCTCCACGATCCCGCCCTCCGCACCCGCTTGGGAAAATCCGCCCGCCAGTCCATCGAGCAACACCACACCGTCGATGCCATGGGCCACCGCCTCCTCAGCCTCTATCAACAAATCGGCTGACCCTTCCGAGGCAATGAAAGATACCTCTCCCCTTGCAGCCCTCCCGCTCTCTCCGCGCCTCCGCGTGAACCCCTGCTTTTTCCGCTTTCCCAAAATTCCTCCGCGTGAAATTCTTTCCCATGCCTAAACTCGTCGCCCGTTGCCTCACCCTCTCGTTGGATGGATTCTCCGCCGCCAAAGGCCAGACGTTCGATGCGCCCTTCGGCAAGGACGGCCTCCGCCTGATGGACTGGGCCTTTGCCACCAAATACTTCGCCAGGATGTTCGGCCGGGAGGGCGGCGCCGAGGGCCTCGACAACGATTTCCTCGTCCATTCCAACGACAACGTCGGCGCCACCATCATGGGCCGCAACATGTTCGGCCCCCAGCGCGGTCCCTGGCCCAATGAGGACTGGAAAGGCTGGTGGGGCCCCAACCCGCCCTATCACCACCCCGTCTTCGTCCTCAGCCATCACCCCCACTCCAGCTTCGAGATGGAAGGAGGCACCAGCTTCACTTTCGTCAACGACGGCATCGAGTCCGCTCTCCAGCAGGCCTATGCCGCAGCCGGGGGCAGGGACGTCCGCATCGGAGGCGGCGCTTCCACCGTCCGCCAGTATCTGCAGGCCGGCCTGGTCGATGAACTGCATCTCGTCATGGTGCCGATCCTGCTCGGCAGCGGCGAAAGGATCTTTGAGGGCTTGGACGGGCTCCCGGATGGCTACGAGGTAACCGAGTACATCCCCTCGAAGACCGTCGTACACCTGCGCATCGTCAAAAAGGCTAAGTGATGGCTAGCCCCCGACCTCCCGGCGACGCTGTCTCCCCTCCGTCATCCTGAGCGAAGCGCAGCGAAGTCGAAGGATCAGACGCGTGTTCACCGTCGCAAACCGTGCACGATTGCTAAAACGAATTCCCCCTCCGTCATCCTGAGCAAAGGCGAGCCCAAGAGCTCCCTCTCCTCCCAAGACTCCCCCGGGCCGCCGTCGAAGGATCTACCCTGCCCCGGGGAAAAATCTCACCGCCATCAAAAGCACTCAGATCTCAAGTGGCCCGCTCGCTCACCTCGCCCCCCCAAAGACCTGCCTTCATGACCCATTCACACTCCCGATTCCTTTAGCTTTTTAAGCAACTCAAATATGTCAGAAGCGACCAGCTGCGGATGTTGTCTTGCTGGATCCAGTTCGTGATCGATGAAGTAAATTTCATCACTTTTACTGGTAAGAGCTAGATAATTTCCCAAATAATCATCGGCAATGGCCATAAAATTTTTAGGCATATGCTGACGAGTGCTTTTTAAGTTTTTCTCAAAATCGTTATTTTCGTTAATGCTTCCAATGGAAAAAAATCCTCTCAAAATGGTAGAGGCTTCTCCGCTGATTAATGAGTTCCGGTTTGGATACCCTCCGTTAATTTCAGATAGGAATCGTTTGTATAGTGGCGGGAACTTTATTTTAAACTGACTCTCTTTAAGAGAAAGTTCTCGTTCAGAAAGCGGAACGCCCTGATTTCGCCATTTCATAATTATATTTTTGTGGAAAACGGAGACACATACAATATTTGTTTGGTTTCTGTCCTCAACAATGCCTCTTCCAGCCAAAACTGCGGCTATCTTCGTTTTGCGAGTCCAACCGAAAAGATGCCAGTCCTTTTTCCCTTTGAATCTTGAGCCACCTGTGAAACCGACCCTTTTCCAATGTCAGCTCAGGGTCATCTTCATTGGCCTGCTTTGGTGTGTGCCTTACGTGGGGATCGCCCGGTACCTTCCCGGCCTCGCCGCCTTGGCGTTTCTTGCGGGCTTTCCCATTCTCGTTGCTTTTATCGCGGCGGTGCTGACCGGGCCGTTCGACCTGCTCGCCATCGTCTCGCTGCTGGTCCCGGTCGCATTCTTTTTTGTCATCGATACTCACATTTACTGGGTCTGGCATTCGCATCATGCGGGGACGTTCCTCGGCCCTTCCCCGATTCTTGACGCCCTGACGGCGGTGATGGCGGTCGCCTTGGCCGCTCTGGGCATCGCGCTGAAACGCCGACTGGTGACCTCACCGGTCCTGGCCTTGGTCCCCCGGGAGCTCCGTTCGCTTTACCGGCATCTCTCGTGGGATGTCGGTTTACTGGTTGGCCTCGTGGCGGTCTTGCTCAGCATCGACGCCGTCAAAATCGTGCGCGAACATGACCCTCAAGTCCTCGCCGGGACCCGCAAGGAAATACTCTTGTCTCCCACGGCTACGGAGTCCGACCAACTTCAGGTCGTCATGGAGATGCGATATATTCGCACTCCGGATCAAGTGGACGTGCTGCGGCAGGCCCTCAAAAGTCCGTTCCCCGCCGTGAAATGCGCAGCCGCTGCCACCCTCCTGATCGACGGCGACATCAGCGGACTCCCCGTGCTGGAAGAGACCTTAATGCACACCTCCACCATCACGATCACCAACAAGCAACAGGTGATTCATTCGGATTGGTTGGGTTACGGTGAAGGAGGCCCGGTCAGTCGGACCTATGATTTGGGTCGGGTTTTGGTGAGTATCACCGATCCAAATGCCCAGCCGATTCTCACGCATCTGACCGCCTCGACTGATCCGGACGTGCGGAGCGGAGCAACCAAGGCGTTGGAGAATATGCGGCTTCGCCACACCCCACTTCAGCTAAATGGGTTCCACTAAACGGAAGCTCCTCTCAGTTTCTGCGAGCGGGATCAGCTCTTTCAGCCCCTCCGCGCTCCCCGCGCCTCCGCGTGAAACCTCCGCCCAAACGATTTTTCAAGTTCAAGCCCGTTAGAAAGAATATTATTTATTGAGTTGAAGGTCGCTGCCTTGGGTGGCGGAAAGGCTTCTGCCGCTGCTTGGGTTGTATTTGAGAAAATAACGAAGAACAAGATTATGGCCTCCCAACTCTATGTCAAAAGTAACACTTCCAAAATGTCCTGCTCCGTCCTTAAAAAAAGCTTTCACGCTTATAAATCGGTGTCCGATATAGTCAGCGATTATTTGGGTATCCAGTGGGGTTTGATAGCCGGATTGAGGTGCCATCTCGTCTGCATCTTCAGTTGCAAGGATTACTCCGCCTCCCTGACTGGTGCCGAGTATGATTTTATATTGTTCGCGCCCCGGTCCGTTTTGTGGGCCTTGAACAAACTGAATCCACATGCCTTCCAGTTGTTCGCCATGAACGACGCCACTTGACCTGGTTTTGATTGATATTTGATCTCCAACTAAATCATTTTGACCTCCTCCGTGAGTGATATAGATCGGCTCAGCTGGAGGGATTTTCCTCAAATGAAAAGTAGCTGGGTGCTCCTTATCGTTATCATAGTAGTTATCTTGATAAAATGCGGAAAATTCAAAATCATAGGGCTTGGGTAGCGTCCGGTAACCTTCTTTTGTCACAGAGACGAGCATGACTTTCCCGCTGGTCCCGATAAAGAATCTACCATCAGCTCCGGATACAGTCTCCCCATTGCCGTTACCCTGGGCCGTCGTTGTGTTCCATTTCACCTGAGCGCCGGGTAAAGGCTGATTGTTTTCATCGAGGACTAAGCCATCAAATTTAATGGAGGTTTTCCAGTCGAAGGCCGGATCTTTGGCTAATTGCTCGGCTCGCCAATTCATCATCGCTTGTTCGTCCGGCGTAAGAGGATAGTGAGACTTGAATTTATGGAGCGGTGGGTTAGTCGATGGAGTTGTGCGTGCCGCAGGAGGCGGATAGGGAGGAGTATAACCTGCCGCAAAAGAGCCTGATCCAGACCGCATAGGTGTAACCATCGAATAAACTGAGATCGAAGAGGTTGATGCGGGTGCCCAAAGCCAAATCAGCGTCGTTACACCAAGCAACACCAACAAGCTGCCACCCCAAAACAAGTAAGATTTTCTCATGAATTGTCTTTATTATGCCTGGTCGAGCAAACGTGGGCAGACACGAATAGCACTAAGATAAGCGTCTCCCGGCAGCATTCGAATTGGCGTCCGTTCTCATTTCCAACGAGTTATGAAACACTCAATGCTTCAAAGTTTCCGAGGTAATTATGGGAAAGTAGCAACGCCGTTGCGTGGACAAGGATATTTCCCAGTGGTGCCGTTTGGGAAGGTGCATTTTCAACTGCCATCTTACGGTGTTAATTGTACTTATCCCCTTTTAAATCCTCCGCGCTCTCCGCGCCTCCGCGTGAAACCTCCCCTTCTGTGCGAAACTTTCCCTTTCGCTGTTTACTGCCCCCCCCGACACGCTGGAGACGTTTCAGCACAGGGAAAAGGGACTCGTTTGTATGCGATGAAGCGCAAATCAAGATCGGTTCCACTCAGACTTGATCTCTTTTCCCTGCAAATTTGTTATCAAGGATTGTGCACTTGCTCTAGATCGTCCAAGTTCGTTAGCAGATTCTTCGACTTATCAAATTCGAGGTTAGTAGTTCCGGTGGGATTAAAATAGTAGGTGAAAGAGATACCCGGATGAGAAGTGCCTGTTTCAAAGAAGTCAATGTCTTCACTAATTTTTCCGTAATCTGATGATTGGATTTCTCCCTTATTTGTTTTGATAGTCCTTACTCGGAAAAAGTAACCAATTCCGTTTGAGCGTTCTTCTTTATAACTACCTGAAACATAACTTATCGTAGTCGCCCAGTTGTCTATGTAACCCTCTTGGGGTGCATTTCTTGGAAAATTCAAAATGCTGCCTCCCTGATCTTGTTTCGAAGTTTTTTGGGCGACTTGTATGCCATCGCCATTGTGGGTGAATGTTATGATCAGCTTCTCATTAAAATCTTTTGGTCCATTTTGAACTTTGGACATGTTTAGTATGAAATCGCTGGTTGTTCCTTTTCCAAATGGCTTAACCCAATCACCAACAGAAAGGTCAAACCCAACCGACTGATTCATGGCAGGTATTTTAGCGCTAACCTTTTTGGCATACATGGGGATGGGATTGACAATTTTTCTTAGGACTACTGGATATACCTTGTTCCAAGGCTGCCATTTACCCAGAACGACATCCTTGAACTCTATAGTGCTGGGCCAACCATCGTAATAGCCGTCCTTTTGGACACCACAGCCAAATAGTCCATCCGAATGACCGGAGCCAGTTGCCATGCCCGTTTTATCGGTGGTGACGTTCACAGCCTCTCCCTTTGCCGTTCCCCATGCCGGGCGTGCTTCGATAAAACCAAATCCAACAACAGCATCTGGAATCGGATTTCCTGCCTCATCCAAGACTTTCACGGTGACCTTTGCTGTGGGTACTTCCGCAACTTGGCCAATGACTATGGTCATAGCCCCAAGGATCAGTATTCCACCAATGAAAAACTTACTGCTCATTTTAAGAAAAGGGACGGGCATGTTTTCGGTTTCAGTGTATAGCACATTACCCCCGCTCCACCAATTCCCACCTACTTGGTTTTGCAGATGGCCTACCACCCCTTCCTCTCCGCCCGCGGCGCCCGCCCCCAGAACTTCCGGTACATCTTCGTAAAATAGAGCGCATCCGGATACCCCACCTCCATCGCAATCTGCTTCTGCAACAAATTCGTCTGGTGCACAAGGTACCGCGCCCGCCGCATCCGCAGACGCTGTAATGCCATTCGGGACAGGTACAATTACCGATTAAAGCGAAGGTCTTACCCAAATTCCTCCGGGCGGCGCCGAATAAAACCTTGAGTTGAATCCTGCCTCCAATAAGCCTAAACTCCTTGCATGAGCGTGGACGATCTTCTCGAAGAAGTTCTGCAATTGCCTCCGGCGTCGCGGGCGAGTTTCGTGGAAAAAATCGTCGAAAGCCTCGCCGCCGACCTTGATCCCGCGGTGGAGCGCTCTCACCTCGACGCCATACGCCAAAGAAGGCAGGAACTCGCCTCTGGTCAAGGCACGATGGTTCCGGGTGACGAAGTTTTGCAGCGCGCCCGTTCTCTGTTGCAGAAATGAAATAAGGCTTCCACGCCGAAGCCGAATGGGAATACGCCGAGGCCATCCAACATTATCTCGCCATCGACACCAGGGTTGCCGAAGATTTTATCTCGGAAATGGAGCATGGCATCACCGCCATTCGACGCAATCCGCTCACTTGGCGCATGGTCGAAGATGATGTCAGGAGGTATCTGGTTCATCGGTTTCCCTTCGCCTCTATTACACATGCGAAAACGATTTCGTGACGATTTGGGCCGTCATGCACCTGAGTCGAGCGGCGGATTATTGGCGGTCACGAGTTAAATAAGGGGAAACGAAGAAAAGGGAATAGGCGCGAATAACAAGCCGAATGATGGCTGAGCTACCTGTTCTCTCTGCCAGTCCTCTTCAGCCTTCCGTGCGAAACCATCCCCTGCCTCTGCCCTCTCAAAAATTTGGTAATTTGGCTAATTTGGTAATTTCGTCATGCTTCCCTCCGCCGAGAAAAAGGGAGAAAAAGGGACAGGTACCTTTTTCCTCTAGGATTTGAGTTAGCGCGGATTTCTACCACCCCTTCCTCTCCGCCCGCGGCGCCCGTCCCCAAAACTTCCGATACATCTTCGTAAAATAGAGCGGATCCGGATACCCACCTCCATCGCGATCTGGGTTGTGCAAACGGGGACAGGCACAGTTTTGGCTGGAAATGGGATAACGTTGAACTAAGAAAAGGACATGTCACGTCACACGCGCATCAACCGGTGCCTGTCCCCGTTTTTTTCGATGACTTAGGGATGATTCCAATGTCTACCTCAGAAGCACAAGCGAAATTGCAGGAGGGACAAAGTAGCTTTTTTGCTGAACCGCAGGATTTGCTCCAAGCGATCCTTCTCTTTCGTAAGACAACCGATATTGCGCCGACTTGGGCAGAAGGGTTCTTGTGGCTGGGAGCAGCATTGCTTGATGATTCTCGTTTTTCCGAGGCCGAGGAAAATTATCTCCGCGCTATCTCGCTCGACGCAACCGATTCGAGACCGCACTTGCATTTGGGAGGAGCATATGAGCGTCAGGGAAGATTAGAGGACGCAGTGCGGTGCTTCCGGGAAGGACTCGCATTGAAGCCCTATTACGGAAACGCTGATGCGCACATGATGCTGGCTGACGTCCTCAAGCGGTTAGGACGTGTTGACGAAGCGGTTTGCGAATGGCAGGTCGTTGCCCAGATGGAGCCAATGTATCCATCATACGAGTGGCCTATTGAAGAGGCGAAGAGAGAGCTGCAAAACCAAGGGCTGACTACGTAAAGCTTCGGGCGAGAAACACCAAGAAACAAAGAGAGAAAAGATCGCGACCGATCTAGTTTCCTACCACACTTTCCTCTCCGCCCGCGGCGCCCGCCCCCAAAATTTCCGGTACATCTTCGTAAAATAGAGCGCATCCGGATACCCCACTTCCATCGCGATCTGCTTCTGCAACAAATTCGTCTGGTGCACCAGGTACCGCGCCCGCCGCATCCGTAGCCGCTGAAGGTATTCCTGCGGCGTGCATTGCAGCGCCGCCTTGAAATGTCGCCGGAAATAATTCCGCGTCACCGGCGTGTTCCGATAGAGACTCTCCAGCGCATCCGGCTCCTGCAAATGGTCCCGCAACCAACGGAGTGCTGTCTTCACCTGCGCATGCACCGGCGGCTCCGACTTCGCCCTCATTCTCCCCCGCTCTGTGCCCAATGGAGCCGCCTCCGTCCAGAACCGCGCCAGCATCGCCTTCAGTTCCCCCTCCAGCCGCAGCCGGTCCGCCTCCCGCCCGTGCGCGCCGACCTCCCTCCACAACGCCATCATTTCCATGTGCCGCAACTGCTCCTGCCGGAACGCCTCCATCCTCGGCACCCGCCAAAAATAACCGAACGCGCTCGAATCCAGCCCGTCATCATCAAACTCGCACCACCGGATCTCACACGGCGCCCGCTTCGACACCGTCGACACCCGCCGCACCCACGCCGGAATAAAGAACTGCGCGCCCGCCTCCCACCGCTGCGTCCGCCCCTCCATGAGGTAATTCAGCTCCCCCTTCACCACCAAAATAAGACGGTTCGTGATCACAATCTCATCCTGCGCCGCCGGCCCCGCCCGGTAGGTCTGCTGCCCAACCATCGTCACGGTCAGCCGCTGACGCAGCATCTGCGCTAAATGGGCCAAAGTGCCCGGCGAAGGAGAAATAGGCATAAAAGCATCACTTTTTTACCCCAAAGTGATGCTTTTATCCATATTTGTGTTGGCCCCCACCTCTAGTAGCCCATGGCCACACCAATTTGCCCGGGGCACCATGGACCCATGCCCACCTCCTTCCTCCACGAACCCGCCCGCGAAGTCCCCGTCATCCAGGAGACCGACGTCTGCGTCCTCG
>Ga0105240_10003146_pt1 | contig 25972 bp, 20 predicted proteins | sample KBSC54metaG_FD_80426 | JGI IMG/M metagenome (GOLD analysis project Ga0105240, IMG submission 80426) | Corn rhizosphere microbial communities from Kellogg Biological Station, Michigan, USA - KBS C5-4 metaG | ecosystem: Host-associated > Plants > Roots > Rhizosphere > Soil | place: Michigan, USA...
GGTTGCCATACGGCACGCGCAGGTCATTGAGACTCCGCGCCTGATGCAACAGCAATAGCTTTCGGCGTGCCACGCGCTGAATCTGAGTCGGCAACTGCCGCGAAGTTTCATCGTTGAACAGCTTTCCAGTTTCCCGGCACGCAAAGCTGCGTATCATTTACATAGACTATGACGCTTAGCGTTATAGGTGTCAACTTCTTAAGCTGATCTCCAAAGCAATTGGAAACTGATCACCGACGAGGCGGGAGACTTTAAATGTGCATAGCTCCGGGTGAAACCCCGCGAGACCCGTAGATCGGCGACAGCGCCCCGCGATGAAGCGCGGAGTGGTTGAAGGTTGCGATTCAGCGCAAAATCTCGGATTCTCCCGCTGTCATCGCAAGAATCCATGAAGAACCTCATCCTATCCGTTGTCTGCCTCGTCTCTGCACGTCTCCTGACCGCGGCTCCCTCTTTCGTGGTCGACGTCAGCCGGCCCTCCGGGAAAGTCAGCCCGCGGCTTTATGGATTGATGACGGAGGAGATCAATCATTGTTACGACGGCGGGCTATACGCCGAGCTGATTCGAAATCGAGCTTTCCTGGATGACGCAAGCACGCCCGCCCATTGGTCGGTGGTGAGCGACAACGGCGCCGGCGCCGCGACGATGGCGCTCGACTCGAGCAATCCCTACAACGACCAGCTCGCCATCAGCTTGCGGTTAACGGTTAGCCAAGCCTCCCCCGACCACCCGGCGGGCGTCGCCAACCCCGGCTACTGGGGCATTCCCGTCTATCCCCACGCCCGTTATCGCGCCACGGTGCTCGCCCGGTCGGAGGCGCCTTTCTCCGGCCCCTTGACGGTTTCAATTGTCAGCGACGATGGACGGACGGTGTATGCCCAGGAGAAGATCTCCGGGCTTTCCGCGCACTGGACCCGCTTCGATGTCTCTTTCAAAACCCATGAGGTCGTTCCCACGGCCAAGGCTCAGTGCCGGATTACCCTCGACCATCCCGGAACCGTTTGGCTTGGGCTGGTTTCACTTTTTCCTCCCACGTGGAACGACCGTCCGAACGGCCTGCGCAAGGATTTGATGCGGATGCTGGTGGATTTGAATCCCAAGTTCCTGCGCTTTCCCGGTGGGAATTATCTCGAAGGCAATACCATCGAAACCCGTTTTGAATGGAAAAAGACTCTCGGGCCGATTGAACAACGTCACGGCCACCCCTGCCCGTGGGGCTATCGCTCGACCGATGGCCTGGGCTTGCTCGAATTCCTCGAATGGTCCGAGGACATGAAGGCTGAACCGGTGCTCGCGGTTTACGCGGGCTATTCCTTGGGCGGCATGCACGTCAATCCCGGCGCCGACCTGGAACCCTTCGTGCAGGAAGCGCTCGAGGAAATCGAGTATGTCATCGGCGACAAAAGCACTCCCTGGGGTGCTCGCCGGGCCAAAGACGGCCATCCCAAACCCTTCCAACTTTCCTACGTCGAAATTGGCAACGAAGACTGGTTCGATAAATCAGGCAGCTACGATGCGCGCTTCGCCCAGTTCCATGATGCCATCAAAGCCCGGTTTCCTCACCTCAAGACCATCTCCACCATCGCCAATGACCAACCGGAACGGATGCGAGTCCATACTCGCAAGCCGGACATGATCGATGAGCATTACTACCGCTCCACCGACGAATTCATCCACATGTCGCCTGACTATGCCCGAGGGTATGATCGCTCCGGACCGGAAATCTTCGTGGGTGAGTGGGCGGCCCATGAGGATGGAAGAATCAAGCCTTGGGATGCCGCCGCCAAGCAGCAACCCGCTACCCCGTCCATGAAAGCCGCCCTAGGCGATGCCGTATTCATGGCGGCCATGGAACGAAATTCCGATATCATCCTCATGCAAGGCTACGCTCCGTTGTTCGTCAACGTGAACCCGGGCGCGCGCCAATGGCGGCCGGACCTTATTGGCTACGATGCGCTCTCCGCCTACGGCTCACCCAGCTACTATGCCTTGCAGATGTTCAGCCGAAATCTCGGGGACGAAATCCTGCCGGTCGAATCCCTTGAAACCTCCGTCCAGGGCGCCGCCAGTCGCGACCGCAAGACGGGGGAAATCTTCATCAAGTTGGTAAATCCGCAGCCCCAATCCCAGCAGCTCAACGTACAGCTCAAAGGCGTTGCCTCTCTCGCCTCCAAAGCCACCGCGATTACGTTGGCCGCCGCGCCGGAGGCCACGAACTCGATCGAACATCCGCAAACTGTGATCCCCACTACCACGGCGCTGGGGCGGCTTCAGCCGTCTTTCACCTACCTTGTCCCACCCCACAGCATCGTGGTGCTGAAGCTCAAGTCCCGTTCCTGAGCCGATCCACCGTGCCTAGGTTCCGTCTGGCAAAACCCCGTAGGGGCCCGTAGGGGTTGACCGGTTTATAGCAACCCACGCGTCATGGGGCGAGCAAACCCCGTGCGGGGTGGCCTGCCGGAGTTTCTTAAGATACGAGGTTGGGAATGACGCGAGTTACGTTCTTAAGCCGCTCGAGTGATGGGTGGCTCGAGGTCACCCCGACGGGGTTTGGCAGACCTTGTGGGCGCGTCGGTGCTAGCACCAGGCCACCCCAAAGGGGGTTTCAGCCCAGGCCACCGCGAGGCGAGCTAATTGCGCCCATGCAAAAATGCGGGCAATCACAAGGGTTGACACCCGGGGATCGGGGGACAGCAACTTGCGAACAACCACGGAGTGGTTGAATACGCGGCTCGGCTCACGCCGAAAAGGACGCTTCCCGAACGTTTTTGTTCTTGCAATGATTTCTAATGTGTTGTGACATTCCCATTAGGTAGTTAAGGGCTACCTCAAAGCTTTAGCCTTATGAAAACACGGTGGTTAGTGTGGCTGACCGTTCAATGGTCGCTCGTGGCACTGGGGCAGGGGACGCTTAACTTCGCAAACGTCAACTCGGCAGTGGGATTGAACGCTCCCATAATCGGGCTGGATGGCAAAACAAACCTGCAAGGCCCGGGCTGGTTCAGTGAACTGCAAGCCGGGCCAACGTTGAACAGCCTGGCCTCTATCGCAACCACGGGGTTCTCTACCCAAGCTCCGGGCTATTTTAATGGCGGAGTTGTTACCATACCGAACGTCCCCAGTGGTTCCACTGCGTGGTGCGTCATTTCCGCGTATCCGAGCATCCCATTCGCCGACGCTGCCTTCAACCTTTTCTACGGGGCGTCTCCTCCGTTCCAGGTCGTGCTGGGGGGCGGGGAGGGGGGCGGTGGCATACCTCCCGGGCTGCCGGCGCCGTTGCTGGGCTTAACGTCGTTCGAGGTGGCTCTGCGGCTGCGCTCTCACCTAACAACCACGAACACGCTCTCGCTCAGTTGGGCAGGTTTCCCTCGGGGGAAGTATCAGTTGGAGGCGAGCCCCGACTTGAACCCCGGCCATTGGGTCGCTGTGACCAATGCGGCAACCTTTGACGGTTACTTGTTCCACGTTACCATTCCCGCGCCTCAGACTCAGGGCTCGATATTTTATCGACTGCTCCAGTTTCCCCAAACTTTTTAGTCGGTGCGGCCGTCCGCGAGGTGGAGGGTGCAGCGCCTCGGCGCGGTAACGGTCGGCTTAGCGGGCGAGCTGCATTCGATTTTGAAAGGTGTCGGCGATGCTGGCCGCGATGTTCTTAATTTCAACCGCTTTTGGACCGGCAAAATGCTCATCGACGGTTTGTTTGAACAGCTCTAGCCAGCGGGAAAAGTGGGCCGTGTTGACGGGCAACACTGCGTGTTTTGGCCAGGGCTGACCTTGGTAGGTATTGTTCCGCAGCAGCAGTGAACCCCAGAATTTATACATGGTTGGTAGATGCGCCTCCCAATTGACCTGGGCCAGGTCGTTGAAAATCGGCGAGAGCAACTCATCGACGTTCACCTTTTGATAAAAGGAATCGACGAGCACCTTGATGTCCTGTTCGGTGGTAATATCGGTCCGCGGTTGCTGCATATTCAAGCCACAGCATACTCCACGGACACCCGTTCTGGCCAGCCCTGCTCGGGCAAGAAGATCTCCTCGGAGAGGAACACTTTATGGGAAATCGCTCCAATCGAGTCCAGCCCAGTCTGAGCGATGCGATCCCTCTGGCACCCGCGGATCGAATTGTTCCGCCCGCCGCGGCATGAAGCTCGCGTGCGCGTCGACAAACAGCAGGTTCATCGCCGAGGCGCCGTGGGCGTGACCGTCCACGCCCAATCCCTGGATCTCGCTCGAGGTGCCCAATCCCTGGCAACGCAGCAGAATTTTTTGGCACGGGTGCGTGACCTCTCCCAGGCGGCGTTGGCCTGGAATGCTCAGCGGAGGATCGCTTTGGCAAAAGCCCATGAAGTAATAGTAGGAGCTGGCGACTGACAAATTGTTCGTGGTCAGCGGCGGGGTAATCAGGGACCCGGAGAGCGTCGCATACAGAACGTTGAAAGGGCCAACGTCAGCCGGGCAAACGTAGAAAGAGGCGTTGGTCCCGACCAACGGGTTGAGCAGGAGCCACACGTCCGACACGGCCATCCAGTGAGATTCATTTCCCGTGTAGGGGAAGCGATCGTTGTTATCCGACACGTACATGGTCTGGCCGATGCCTATTTGACGCAGGTTTGAGAGACAGCGGGTTTTCCGGGCTTTGCCTTTGGCGCGCGACAGGGAGGGCAGGAGCATCGCGGCCAACACGGAAATGATGGCGATGACCACCAGCAGTTCAATGAGCGTGAAGGCGCCGCGGGCAAACCAACGCGGCCGAGGGATGAAGGGTGAGGCGACTTTCGCATTCATGCAAACGAGTGTTTCCGATTCAACGGGTTCGTGCGTGTACATCCTCTAAGCTGCTAATGGGGAACATTAACCTAAAGGATGCTAGCTTGTCTGTAGGGGATCCCCACAAAACCATGTAGGAATTCCGATTACAGGCTAAGAAGCACGAGCGCGGTGCTGCCGGTTGCGGTCCAAACCACCGCCGAGCCGCGAGCGCGGTTATTTGGACAAAGCCCGGTCGACAAAATGGCGCTGGTCCAGGGTGGATTCTGAATTATTTTGTTCGGTTCCTTCTTCGGCCGGGTGGTTTAAATTGTGAACCGGTATGATGAATGATGCCGAACTGCTCCGCTCCTACAACGAGTGTGGCTCAGAGGATGCCTTTACGGAGTTGGTCCGTCGGTATCTGCCGCTCGTTTATTCCACTGCGTTGCGGCAACTTCACGGTGAGGCTGGACTGGCTCACGACGTAGCGCAGAGCGTGTTCATCGATTTGGCGCGCAAAGCCGGCTCAATCGCCAATCGGGAGCTGCTGGCCGGTTGGTTATATTGTGGCGCTCGCCTGGCCGCGGCCAAGGCCCTCCGAGGCGAAGAGCGCCGTCGAAACAGGGAGCAACAACCTGTAGTTATGCAGGAACCATCTCTTCATGCGGATCCCACCCTGGACCGCTCCGGCCTGGGACCCGTCCTGGACGAGGCCATGGGCTTGCTGAACACTGAGGATCGCAACGCCGTGTTGCTGCGCTTCTTCCAAAACTCAGATTTCAAGGTCGTGGGAGAACCCTCGGTGTTAGCGAAGATGCCGCGCGGATGCGCGTCAACCGCGCACTTGCCAGGTTGCGTGGCTTGTTGGTCACGCCGGGGGTGACTTTGTCGGGGCGGCTCTGGGTGCTCTCTTGAGCGCCGAGACGGCGAGCGCCATTCCACCGGCCCTGGTTGCCAGCATCACGGCCGGTGCCCTCGCCGCCTCGACCGCGAATGCCGGGGCTGGGCTAACCCTGCTTAAAAACATGACTTTTTCTAAAATAAAGTTGGCCGTTCTGGGTGCGCTGGCGGGTCGTGGGCGTGGCCGCCATCCATCGCGTCTCGGCGGTTCCAAACAGAGGTCGGTCCTGGAAGGCACGGGAAGCCTATACCCCGCTCCCCAAAATTCCCACCCGTGGGACGAGGTCTTCCCACGGATGAGTTTTTGAAATCGGCTAAGTAAGCCCAGCTTTCGGCATTAATTCTTGTTTGGGAGTCACTTGTAATCACACTCACGGTTTGGCACACCTTTTGCAGCAAGGCGGCCAAAGCCGAAGAACGCAACCCGCAAGTGTTTTGAAGCAACATGCACGACCTGAAATTCGCTTTCCGTCAACTAGCGAAGAGCCCCGGTTTCACGGTGGTGGCCGTGCTCACGCTGGCGTTGGGGATTGGAAGCTCTTCCGCGATGTTCGGGCTCATCCGGGGCGTGTTGCTCTCGCCGCCGCCCTATGCCCGGCCTGATCGATTAATCCTAATTTCAACGGCGCGAACCGATGGCCAGCCGTACAAACGCGGTTGCACGATTGGTCAATGGAGCGACTGGCGCAAGGGAAACAAGACCCTGCAAGACCTCTCGCTTTACGTTTGGACTTTCAATTTTCTCATCTTGCCCGAGGGCAGCGAGTCGCTGGAGGGCATGTATGTGACCAGGAATTACTTCGACGTGCTGGGACTAAAGCCTTTGTTGGGCCGCCAGTTCACGGAAAGCGAAGCGGCGCGCCCCGGCTCGGGTCCCTCCGCGATCATCATCGGCTACGACCTTTGGCAGCGGCGTTTCAATGGGGATCGGAATATTCTCGGCAAGACCATCCACATTAGCCGGAATCCGGACGCGCTGCCCATCATCGGAGTCATGCCTCCGCAGGTCCGGTTTCTTCCCGACCCTGGCACCTCAAGCGAACCAAACTATGATCTGAACGCCCGCGTGGACTTTTGGCTGTGCGCAATACCGGATGAAACCAAACCCAAAGACGATGGGTGGAATGTGGTGGGCCGCTTGCGCGAGGGCGCTACGCTTGCAGGGGCACAGGCCGAGTTCAACACCTTGGCCGCTCGGCAGGCAGCAAACGACCGTGACCTGGAAGGGATCACTGCCGTGGTCCAGCCGGTCCAGGATGAACTGAATCGAGAGGGGCGTCGCCTGCTGGTGCCGCTTTCGTGCGCCGTGGCGCTCGTCTTCCTCGTTGCGTGCGGAAACGTGAGCGGCCTGTTGCTGGCCCGTGGCCTGCGCCGCCAGCCGGAATACGCGGTCCGTTGCGCGTTGGGAGCGGGGCGTCGGCGCCTGTTCAGGCAAGTCCTGACGGAAAGTCTCGCGGTCGCCGTCCTCGGCGCCTGCCTGGGGGCGGTGCTGGCGATGACGGCCATCAACCTGCTCAAGCTCGTGGGGGCCCGCGCTGTCCCGCGCTTGGATGCGGTCACGATCGGTTGGCCGGTGTTTGCCTTCTGTCTCGGGGTGGCGGTCGTGGCGGGAGGTTTCGCGGGCCTGCTGCCGGCCTGGCGTGCGTCGCGCCAGGCGCCGTTCCAATCTCTCAAAAGTTCACGAAGCGGGACTGGTCGCGCAGAGCGGCGTCTCCTGGGCACCGTCGCCATGCTCCAGACCGGCCTCACCATGGCCCTGCTCGTGGGCGCCGCCCTCCTGATTCGAACCGCGCACAATTTGTCCAGCGTCCGGCCCGGCTATCAAACAGAAAACGTCCTGGCCATGACCGTTACCATGGTGCAGCGGGACCATTGGAAGGAATTTCACACTCTGGCCCTGGACCGGGTCAGCGCACTGCCCGGCGTGAAACAAGCCGCCTTCGTCTGGGGCCTCCCTTTGACCGGCAACAAATGGACCGGCACCATGGAAATTGTCGGCCAGCCCGTGGTCGACCCGCTCAAAGATCGTCTCCTGCTGCCGTTGCGTTCGGTCACTCCCGACTACTTTGACGCCTTGGGCATGCGGCTGGTGAACGGACGCGGCTTTCGTGCGAGTGATGATGACAAAGCCCCGTCAGTTGCCGTGATCAATGAGGCGTTGGCGGCGCGCTACTTCCCGGCGCTGAATCCAATCGGCCGTCAAATGCGTTTTGCGGGCGACACCAACCGGGTGATCGAAATTGTCGGCGTCCTCGGCGACACTCGCACCGAGGATCTGAGCCAGCAGGCCGATCCGGAAATCTATTTTCCCTTCTGGCAGAGCGGAGCCTTCTCCAAACATCTGCTGGTTCGGACCGCCGCCGACCCAAGACCCCTGGCCGCCATGGTCCGCCGCGAAATTCACGCCATTGATCCCACCGCCGCGGTGGAGCACATCCAAACTATGGAGGACATCCGCCGAGACTCGGTGGCTTCTCGCACGTTTGCCATGCGCCTCCTGGTCGCCTTCTCCGTAGTCGCCAGCGTCCTGGCGTTAGTCGGTATTTATGGGGTGCTCTCCCTCTCCGTGGGATCGCGGACCAAAGAGATCGCCGTGCGGGTGGCCATTGGCGCCCAACGCAGTGAAATTCTGCGGTTGATTCTCGGCGATGGGCTTCGCCTCGTTGGTCTCGGGTTGGCGCTGGGCGCCGTTGTGGCCTTGTGCCTCGGAAACCTCCTGGCGACCTTCCTGTTCCAGGTCAAACCCACCGACCCGGTCACTCTCGTAAGTGTCGCGGTTCTCTTTGCCGCCGTGGCGTTGCTGGCGTGCTGGCTGCCGGCCCGACGAGCCACCCGCATCGATCCCATGGAGGCCTTACGCGATGAATGATCTCAAATTCGCCCTCCGGCAGCTCATGAAAAGTCCCGCTTCTGGCAACGGAAGTTTGGTTTGGGTTTTGCGCCTCGCCCACAATGCAGGTTGCCGGAGTTTCCGTGATGATTCCGGCGGAGTGATGTCCAACAGCCGATGATAAACGATATCAGGTTCGGTCTTCGACTTTGGAAAAAGCAACCGGGATCGTTCATTTTGGCGGTGACCGCGCTGACGCTTGGCATAGGCCTGGTGACTTTCTCTTTAAGCGCGATCAACTGCGTCTTTTTCGGAAAACTGCCGTTCCCGGACTCGAACCGTTTGGTTTACACCTCAATACCGAGGGAGTCGCTTGAGGTGTTCCGGGAGCAGCAAGCCAGCTTCGAAGGACTTTCGGCTTTTGGTTCCACGACGGTCAATTTCAAGGCACTCAATGCTCCGTCGCGGCGTCGCGTTTGCTTTATCGGGGCGGACTTCCTAAACGAGGTAAGGGCCACCACCCTGCACGGTCGTGGGTTTCTGCCGGGCGAGGACAAACCTGCAGCCGAACCGGTTGCCTTGATCGGGTACGATTTATGGCAACAGGAATTCAACGGAAGCTCAACCGCTCTTGGGTCGGTCATCCGGGTGGATGGCAAAGCGCGGACGATCGTGGGGATTATGCCAAAGGGTTTTAAGTTCCCGATCAACGATGGCCTGTGGATTCCCGCCGAGCCGGGTCAGATGTCTGGCTGGGGTTTTGTTTTCGGTCGTCTCAAACCTTTGGTCTCAATCGCCGAGGCGCGGTCGGAACTCAACCTCATCGCGGAGCGGGGTAGTGAGCACGAGGGCAAATATGAGAAGCGCGCGCAACGCCGGATCACCGTCGGACCGTTTACCCGCTTTGATGAAATGAAGGGTTCGCATGGTCCAGCCCCGGCTGTCCTGGCCATGTTGGTCGTAACGCTGCTGGTTTTATTCATTGCCTGTGCCAACGTCGCGGGCCTCACGCTGGCCAATGCCTCCAAGCGCGCAACCGAACTTGCCGTGCGCGGAGCCCTGGGAGCGAGGCGCACACGCCTGGTCTGCCAGATGTTAGCCGAAAACCTGATTCTTACCGTGAGCGGCGCCATCTGCTGCTCGTTGGTTCTGGTCTGCCTGACGCACGCGCTCGAGGGTTGGCTGGCAGCCAAGGCCGTTGATCTTTCGCAAATTCCTTTTTGGATGCACATCGAGATGGATGCGCGGCTTTTGATTTCGCTGATCGCCTTAGTTTCTGTAACCAATGTCCTGGCCGGACTTTGGCCTGCACTGCAAGCGACCAAGATCGATGTCATCGAGTTCCTCAAAGCCGGCTCCGGGGGAACCGTCGGCACGCAAACGGGAAAGTTTCAAAGGCTTCTCGCCATTGTGCAGATTGCGTTTTCGGTCGTCGTTCTGACGCAGTCCTTGATTCTACTGACCTTCAGCCATCGATTGCGGCAGTCCCATTTGCCTTTCGATCCGGCTACAGTCCTTTCCGCGCGCATTGTCTTGCCACCCTCTGCAAACACCAACTCCTTCTATGAGCAATTGGAGCGTAACCTGGGTGCCTTACCCGGTATTCAGGGTGTTGCTCTATCCAGTAGTGACCCCGTTGTAGGCCACGGTTGGCAGCAAATTGAAGTGGAGGGCAAGATCTATCCTCGAGCGGAAGATCATCCCTTCGTTGGTCTGGAGACTGTTTCCGACGGTCTGTTTGGAATGCTCAATGTGACCCTGCTTCAAGGGCGCAGTTTTAACGCGAGTGATGTTGCCGGCGCCATGCCCGTGGCCATCGTGAATTCTACTTTCGCCAAAATGCTGCTCCCGGCAGGTAATCCCGTGGGATGCCGCTTTCGCCAGGGAACCAACCCCTGGTTGACAGTCGTGGGCTGCGTGCCCGATCTGCAATACGATCCGGCTGCGGCGAATCCCGAGCCCGTGTGCTTTGTGCCGAACTCCCAGCAACCGCTCGGTTCGATGGTCGTCTTGCTCCGTGGTACCGGTCGCGCGCTGGATTGGACCAAGGCTCTGGGTGCGGAAGTCGCCCGGTTGCAGCCGGACCTGGCGATTGAGCGGCCGGCTACGATGGAATCACTGATCAATCACCAGATTTTTGGATATTCTATGGCTAGCTTGCTCTTGGCGATCTGCGGTGCAGCGTCGCTCTTTCTGGCCACGCTGGGAATTTTTGGATTGATCACGCTCTCGGTGAACCAGCGAACCCGCGAGATTGGCGTGCGCCTGGCGTTGGGGGCTACACGGAACGGCATCGTCCTGACCTTCCTGACTCGGGCGGTCAGGCAAATTGCCGCCGGGCTTTCATTCGGAGCGTTGCTGGCCTGGGCGCTCAACCGAATGTTGCATCACTCGATCGCCGGATATCCGACCGTGGACTATCCGGGTTTGGTCCTGTTTGCGACCACCATCTTTCTTGCAGGCGTTAGCATGGCCGCAGTCCTCATTCCCGCTGTTCGCGGTGCCAAGGTCGATCCAATGGCGGCCCTTAGATACGAATGACCGCGCACCCGGCAGCAAGTTGTCGAGCTAGCGGCGGCACGCCGCTGCCACCTTGATGAACCGGTGCTCCTGGTATTAAGGGAAAATATCAGCTCGACGCTGGAATAAGCCGGTCATTTCGGGACCGCAGATTCCTTTTCAGCGGCCGCGGGCACGGAGGATTCAGCGGTATCCAATGGCTCGAACTGTAGCGGCTTGCGGAACCAGGACGTTCGCCATGCGCCGTACAGCACCCCGGCGGACAACCAGATGAGCCCGGCGATCTTCGCCGCCGTGCCCAAGCTCAGCCAGAGATAGAGACAAATCAGGAAACCGAGCACCGGCCAGACGGTGTTGCCGAAGGTCTTGCGGTCGGTGCGCAGGAAATACCGAACGAAAGACGAGGCATTGACACCCATGAAGGCAATCAAAGCGCCGAAATTGAGCATCTCGGCTCCGAGATCATAAGTAAGGATGAAGGCCCCGATCAGTGTAATCGCGCCGACCAGGAGGATATTGTTGCTGGGAACCCGCGTACGCGGATTGACGGTTCCAAAAAAGCTCCGCGGTATGGCGTTATCTCGTCCCATGCCATAAAGAAGTCGGCCGGCTCCCAAGTGTGCGCCCGCTCCGGAACCAATACTCGCGATGAGCAGCGCCATATTGACGATGTGGAATAACCAGAAGCCCCCTGCGCGACGTGCGACCTCGGCAAACGCGGTCTCCAGTTGGGGGAAGTTGGTCTCCGGCCAGATCAACTGGGCGGCATACACTTGCACAGCCGACAAAACCCCAATGAGCAGACACACCAGGACGGTGGCCAACAGAATATTCCGCCTCGGGTTGTGCACTTCTTCGGAAAGAGTCGAGATTCCGTCGAACCCGATGTAAGTGAGGACGGCCAGGGCCGCGCCCCCGGACACCGTCCGGAACGAGAACGTTTGTGGGTCATAAAAGGGCCGAGTCCATGCCGCTAAATTCTGAGGCGGGTGCAGCCACAAAAATTGTACCGCGGCTCCGAAAAACAGCAGGATGACCAAACCCAAGCCGCCGGCCACGATGGCATTGGTCCGGCTGCTGGCCTCGATGCCCCGCAAATTCATCCCGGTGAACACGAGGGCGAAAAACACCGCGTACACCCAAAAGGGCAGGGCGAGAATATTGCGCGCCGCCTCGCTGCACCAAATGACGCAGATGATCGGGTTCATGACGTAATCGAAGATCATGCCCCAGCCCACCAGGTAACCGAGCGCAGGATGGATCTCGCGGCTGACGTAGGTGTAAGCCGAGCCCGCGCTTGGGTAAGCGTTGGCCATTCGCCCGTAGCTAATCGCCGTAAAGAGCATCGCCACCATCCCAATGAGCACCAGGGTCACGACGTGCCCTTGGCCTTTGGCGGCGGCTGCCCCGAACAAGGGCATCGGGGCTGTAGGCTGGACCAGGATGATGCCGTACAGGACCAGGGCCGGCAGGCCGAGAACCCGTTTCAAACCCGGGCCGCTGGCGGATTGCTTTGCTTCCATATTGGAGTGGGCGTCGTGCTATTCGGGCGTTCAGTTCACGATTAACCCGGGTGTCTTGTCAACGGCAGAGTGGCCGAGGCAAGCCGCTATCCTCCGACTGCCAAATTGCGCGCTGGACCCGGTTCACACGGGAGTGCACCCTGACAATGTTTGGCCGGTGTGGTAAGGTGAATCGTTCGAGCTTGATGCAAGTTGGCGAAACAATATCACGTTGGTTTATGCATCGCAGGCTGAGCACGCCGAGAATATGCTTTGCTCTGGTGGTGGCCGGCCTCACCGATGCAGCGCAGTTCCTGCTTGGACCCCTGGGTTGGGTCTTCCTGGACCAAATCCTGGATGTGCTTGCGATGGCGGTGGTCTCTGCATTGATCGGCTTTCACGTGCTCCTGCTCCCGACCTTCGTGATCGAGATGCTCCCGCTGGCCGATATGCTCCCAACCTGGACCGCCTGCACGGGCACGGTCATCCTGCTCCGTCGCAAAGATCAGCCCTCGCCCTCGACGCTGCCCACGAAAATGGCCAATGTTACTCCCGCCCCACCTATCATCGAACCCGGCCGTGGGGGTGGTGATTTGCAGAAGGGTTAGCGGGTCCCTCTCACGGGCAGCTGTCTCCTCAACCGGAATCGCGCATCTTCGCTTTATTTCTTTCCGCTCCAGGGCCTAGGAAATTCCTGGGCGTCGCCGCCGAAAAGTGCGGAATTTCTGGGGAATTTGCGTGGTGAACCCAAACGTGGGGAGTGTCTCTGGAGAAAAACCTTGAGCCTAAATCTTTGTTCTGCAAAATGAACATTGTCCGGTGACAGAACGTTTTCTCCTCAGCGGGGTTCCCCACCCCCACCTCCTTGGCGTCTGTTACCGGACGCTGTTTTTATTCCCCCAAGTGGGCGCATTTCGCAACCCGGAGTGTTTGAAGGTCGCCGACATGGTTCCTAAATCGCGTAGCAGGAAAAGCCGCCATCGATGGGCACCACCGCCCCGGTGACAAATCGAGCGGCGTCGGAAAGCAACCACACCAAGGCGCCGATCAGGTCGTCCGGCTCGCCATACCGGCCCAGGGGAGTATGGGCCATGACGGTTTTCGCGCGGGGCGTGGGCTCGCCCGTCTTAGGATCGAAATGCAGAAACCTGAGTTGCTCCGTCAGGAAGAACCCCGGGGCCAGCGCGTTGACGCGCACGCCGGTGTGCGCAAAATGGACCGCCAGCCATTGGGTGAAGTTGGAGACGGACGCCTTCGCGGCCGAGTAGGCCCCTACTTTCGTGAGCGGTCGAAACGCGCTCATGGACGAAATATTGACAATCGAACCGGCGCCTTTCGACACCATGCCGCGAGAGAAAGCCTGCGTCACCAGGAACGTGCTGAAGAAATTTAAATCAAACACCTGACGAAATGCGGCTGGGTCCAAGTCGAAGAACGATTGCCCAGGTCCCTCCGATGGAGGACCGGGGTCTTGGAATTCAGCACTCGTACTGCCGCGCGGATCATTCCCCCCAGCTCCGTTAATGAGGATGTCCGGGGCTCCCCACAGGCGGCAAACAGCGTCATAGGCGTTCTTCACCTGGGAGGCATCCAGCACGTCGCAAGGAATCGCGGTGGCGGTGCCGCCGGCCTTGAGAACGGATTGCGCCCGGGCCTCCGCCTTGTCGGGCGCGATATCGAGGATGGCCACCGAAACTCCCATACGCCCGAGTGCATCGGCCATATGGCCGCACAATTCACCGCCGCCACCGGTGATGGCGGCGGTCTTCCCTGAGAGGTCGAATCGTTTGAGAATCTCGTTCAAGTGACAAACGTGCCGAGTTGGGGCCCCCACTTTGACACGTCATGAGAAACGCGTCCGGCGCCAGAGCGCGACTCCGCTGATTTGGCTAACAAATCTCGCTCAACTTGACCGGGCGTTTCTCGTCGAAGGACTTCCGGGCGGCCAACCCCATGGCTACCGGGATGCGGCCGTCCAGGCCCGTCACCGCCGTGGGTTTGTTTTCGGCGACCGACTGAACGAAAGAGCGGATCTCGTTACAGAAGCTCTCCGTGTAGCGCTCCATGAAAAAGTTCAGTGGCAGGTCACGACGCACGTTTTGTCCCGTGCTGACCGTGGCCTGGTTGGGATAATTATTTTCCGTGGCGATTTGTCCGGTGGACCCGAGAATTTCGACGCGCTGATCGTAGCCATAGACCGCTTTCCGGCAGTTGTCGATGGTGCCGATCACGCCGTTACGAAACCGCAACACAATGAGAGCAGTGTCCAAATCGCCGGCTTCACCAATGGCCGGATCCACCATGACGCCGCCGGAGGTGTAGACCTCTTCCACTTCGTCACCGATCAAGAATCGAGCCATGTCAAAGTCGTGAATGGTCATGTCGAGGAAAATGCCGCCCGAGACTTTAATATATGAAATCGGCGGCGGCGCCGGATCGCGGCTGATGATGTGGAGGAGACGCGGCGAGCCGATCTCGCCGCCCGCGACGGCCGCGCGCACCCGCGCGAAATTGGAATCGAAGCGGCGGTTGAAACCAATCTGTAGCTTAACGCCCGCTTCCCGGACGGCGGCCAGGGCGGTGTCGATTTTTGCGAGGCTGTGAGCGATCGGTTTTTCGCAAAAGATGTGTTTGCCGGCCCGAGCGGCACGCGCGATGAGGTCCGCGTGAGTATCGGTCGAGGAGCAGATCAGCACAGCCTTGATAGCCGCATCCTCCAGGAGCTGGTCCACGGAAGAGAGGACCGCTTGAATTCCACAACGGGCGGCCACCTTTTCCGCAGCCTCGCGGTTTAGATCCGTGATCGCCACCGCGCGCGCTTCGGGCACGCGGAAGGCCAGGTTTTCGGCGTGAACCTTGCCGATCCGGCCGGCGCCGATGATACCGACATTTAACTTATCCATGCTCATGAGGTTGTTCTACCGTTCGTTTGCGTGAAATGGTGTTCAATGGAAGCGAGGTATTGGCGGTTGCGACGGGCGCTCTCCTTGGGCGATCCCATTCCCGGCAAAACATCCTGCTCGACGAGCATGTAACCTTGGTACTGCCAGTCCGCCAGCCGACTCAAAACGCCCGGGAAATTAACGCAGCCTTTTCCCAACTCACAAAAAATCCCATGGCGGAGCGCGGTGAAATAATCCCAGCCGGCCTGGCGAGCCTGGGCCGCAATGTCGGGATGGCAATCCTTCAAGTGGATATACCACACGCGTTCGCGGAACTGATCGAGCGCGAGGATGACATCCGCGCCGGGGGAACCGTAACCATAGGTATAGTGCCCGGTATCGAAGACCAGGCCGAGGGTTTTGGGATCCGTCAACTCGAGGAGTCGCGCGATTTCAGCATGGGTCTCAACGTATCCCGCGCAGTGGTGGTGAAAGACCGTCCTCAACCCGGTCTCCGCCTGGACAGCCCGCGCCAGGGCCTCGGCTCCGGAGGCAAACGTCTTCCAATCGCCAGGGGTCAACCCATCTGCGGGCGTGATCCGGCCGGCTCGCTGTGTGCGAACGGGCACGGTGCCGTTGTTGTCCGCCAGGACGAGGTAAGGGGCGGCGCTGGTTGCCACAGCAGCGAGCAGCCGGGCGATTTTCACGGCAGTGGCAATGCCCGGAGCCAGCGCGGAGGGTTCCTTGAGCGCTACGGGAACGAAAGCTCCCAACATGACGAGGTGCCTTCGTGATAATTCCGCTCGCAAGGCCGATGGGTCCGTGGGCATGTAGCCCCAGTCGCCCAATTCCGTTCCGGTGTAACCCGTCTCGGCCAGCTCATCGAGCATCCGCCCGGCGGGGAACTGCTCGCCACCCGTGCCTTCAAACTCCAGCGTGCCCCACGAGCACGGGGCATTTCCGATTAGAAACTTAGGCATAATTTAAAAACGGCGACTCCAATCGCGCGGCCAACGCTCCACCACCACTTTGGTCTGGGTGTAAAACTCGACCCCATGTTCGGCCTGGGCATGAAGGTCGCCGAAGAAGCTTTCGCCCCAGCCGCTGAAGGGGAAATAAGCCATCGGCGCAGCGACGCCGACATTGATTCCCACATTCCCGGCGTTCACCTCGTAGCGGAAGCGGCGGGCGTTGGCGCCGTCCGTCGTGAACAAGCAGGCCATGTTGCCATAACTGCGGTCATTCACGAGGGCGATCGCTTCGTCCATGGTCTCCGCGTGCATCAGGCTCAAAACCGGTCCGAAAATCTCGGTGCGGGCGATCTCGCCTTGGGGTGGTACACCGTCGAGAACCGTGGGGAAAACGAAGTAGCCTGCATCATACCCGGAGACCGAGCGACCTCGTCCATCGACCAGCGCCGTGGCTCCTTCCTGCTGGCCCTTAACGATCAAATCTTCGATCCGGCTCTTGCTCGCCGCCGAAATTACTGGCCCCATCTCAATGCCGTTGTCCAAGCCGTACCCCACCTTGCGGCTACGGGCAGCGGCTACGATTTGGTCGGTCAAGGGCTTGCGCGCCTCGCCGACGGTGATCGCCACCGACGCCGCCAGGCAACGCTGACCCGCACAGCCAAAGGCCGAGTCCGCCAGGATCTTCGTCGTCATCGCCAGGTCGGCGTCCGGCATCACTACGACGGGGTTTTTCGCACCCCCTTGGCACTGGGCGCGTTTGCCGGCCGCGGTGGCGCGGCTATAAATGTACCGTGCGGTAGCGGTCGACCCGACGAAGCTGATGGCTCGAATGCCCGGATGATCGAGCAGGGCGTTGACTGTTTCGCGGCCGCCGTGAACCATCTGCAAGACGCCGGCCGGAAAGCCGGCGGATTCGAGCAATTCGAAAATCCGCACCGAAGTGATCGGCACGCGTTCCGATGGCTTCAAAATAAAGGAGTTTCCTGCGGCGACGGCATAGGGCAGAAACCAGAAGGGGATCATGCCGGGAAAGTTGAAGGGCGTGATCGCGGCGACCACTCCAAGCGGCTGGCGGATCATGTGCTCGTCAATGCCGGACGCGATATCCTCGTTGTTGCGTCCTTGCATCAGGGCCGGCATCCCACAGGCCATCTCCACGTTCTCGATCGCACGGCGCAGCTCGCCCGTGGATTCCGCGTAGGTTTTGCCACACTCCTCAGAGATCGTTCGGGCCAGCCGCTCCAGGTTGGACTCCAGTAAAAACTTCAGCTTGAAGAGCGGTTGGATTCGTTCGCCCACCGGCGTCCGGCGCCACGCAGGAAACGCTTTCAGCGCGGCGTCTACCGCTCGCCCGACGTCGGTCGCCGGCGACAACGGCACCTCCGCCAGCACGGCCGTTGAGGCCGGATTCACAATCTTAAGGACCTCGCCCGCGCTGGATTTCTCCCAGGCCCCGTTCACGTAATTTTGCAGCCGGTCAGTCATGCGTTAACCTTGCTTTGAAGTTGGGAGGTGGTGGCGTTCGAGCTTGCGCGCCTCCACATATTGAGCCCGGACTTTTTGCACAGCCTCGGTTTTTGAGACCTCGGCCACGGAGACATCCCACCAGGAGTCATACCCCGGCACGCCCACGCCCGCCTGCGTCTCGGTCACAATGACCGTGATTCGGTCCATCTTTTTGGCCTCTTCCAACGCGGACTTGAGTTCTTTGAGCGAGCCGGCCTTGATCGCGTGCGCACCCAGGCTGCGGACGCTGGCGGCGTAATCGACCTCGATCGCAGCGCCATCGAGTTGGCCTGATTTGCTCGATCGTTCGCGGTAGCTGGTGCCAAACCCGGCCATCCCCAAGGAACGGCTCAATCCGCCGATGCTCGCGAAACCCTTGTTGTCCACCAGCACGATGATGATTTTGATATGCTCCTGGACAGCGGTGACGATCTCCGACGGCATCATGAGGTAGGTGCCATCTCCCAGAAATACATACACCTCCCGGCTGGGGTCGGCCAATTTCGCGCCTAAAGCGCCGGGGATTTCGTAGCCCATGGTGGAGTAGCCGTATTCCAGGTGATAACCGTTCGGCGTGCGCGTGCGCCAGAGTTTATGCAAATCGCCCGGGTGGCTGCCCGCCGCCGACAGGAGGATGTCGCGCGGACCCGAAGCTTCCCACATGGCGCCAATGACCTCGCTCTGCGCCGGCTTGGGTTGCGTGTTCAAATGGAACAAGCGGTCGACTTCCGCTTCCCACGTCTTTTTCAAACTAGCGATCTGGGCCGCATAGGTTGCGGGCACTTTGTAATCCTCGAGCGTGGAGGTAAGCGAGTTGAGGGTCGCGCGCGCGTCGGCGACGACTGGAATCGCGGATACTTTATAGGCATCAAACTCGGCAGTGTTGATGTTCACGAACCGCACACCCGGATTTTGGAAGGCGGTCATCGAGGCTGAGGTGAAATCCGAATAGCGGGTGCCGATGCCGATCACGAGGTCGGCATCGTGCGCCAGGCGATTGGCAGCCAGGTTGCCCGTGGCCCCCACGGCCCCCACGCATTGCGAATGATTGTAGGGCAGGGAACCTTTGCCCGCCTGGGTTTCGGCGACTGGGATGCCAGTTTGCGCCGCGAATTTCGCCAGCCCCTCGGAGGCTTCGCTAAACAAGACCCCGCCCCCTGCCACAATCAAAGGCTGGCGGCTCCGGGCGATGGCCTCCGCGGCCCGGTCAAAGGAGAGGCTATCCGCCTCGGGCCGGCGAATCAGCCACACGCGCTTTTGAAAGAGCTCTTCCGGATAATCATACGCCTCGGTCTGGACGTCCTGGGGCAAGGCCAACGTGACCGCACCGCACTCGGAGGGGGAGGTGAGCACGCGCATGACCTCGGGCAGCGCGGTAATGATTTGCTCCGGACGATAAATGCGGTCCCAATAGCGCGAGACAGGTTTGAAACAGTCGTTCACGCCGATGTCCTGGGTGGACGGTGATTCCAACTGCTGCAGGACCGGGGCCACGTTGCGGCGGGCGAAAATGTCGCCGGGGAGCAGAAGGACGGGGAGCCGGTTGATGGTGGCCATGGCCGCGCCGGTGATCATATTGGTGGCACCCGGCCCAATCGAGGAAGTGCACACGAAGGTCTTCATACGATTGCATGTCTTGGTGTACGCCGCCGCCATGTGAACCGCCGCCTGCTCGTTGCGCACGAGGGTGTACGGGAAATCGAGGTTCTCGAGCAGCGCCTGGCCGATGCCAGCCACGTTTCCATGACCGAAAATGCCCAGCATGCCCGAGAAAAAGACGTTTTGCTTCCCATCGCGCTCGACGTATTGGTTCTTGAGAAACGTGACGATGGCCTGCGCGACCGTCATTCTTTGTGTTTTCATACTTATATTCCCTCTGGATGACTGGTTTTTGACCGGCTATTTACCAAGAGTCCGCCAGGATGGCGTCTATTTTTGGCTGAATTGCTCTGGCTGCCGTCCTCGTAAATTCCCCCTGCGCTCATTTCTTGTCGGGGTCAGGCAGCATAAAATCCCGGACGCACGCCAGCAGGTCCGCGTAGGAGCCGATGAAGGTTCTCAACGTTCGCGCGGTGGCGCCGAACCGGTCAAACTCCTCCGCCGCCAGCCCCTTCTCGTCGTAAGCGCGGCGGAAATCCGCGAATTTGCGGGAGAGTTCGTCGACGATGGCGGGATCGACGGGATCCTGCATCCGCTTTTTGACCGGGATATCCGACTTGTTGAACAGAACCTGCCATTCGTAGGGGATCGTTTGGACAATATCGCCGCCGATCAATTCGGACCAATGCAGGTGATGCCGGTAAGCTGCTGCCAGGAGGCGCGCGCGGTATCCACGCTGTCGGAACAGGAGATAGGCTTTCTTCATGACCGCAATCCCGGCCCAGTCCAGGTGCCCGGGCGTCAGCACGATGCTTTCTTTCTTGGCCACAATCTTTAGCCAGTCGTCCAGTCGGCCGATCATGAGAGTGCACACGGGCGTCATGCCGGCCGTGTCATTCCCGTCCGTTTCCCGGCGCTTGAGTCCGCGTTCGACGGCCTCAGCGACTGCGATCGCCTGGGGCAGCGTGAAACAGACCGTCGCGTTCACGTTGACCCCGCGATAGGTTGTCTCCTCAATCGCTGCAATGCCGGCGTGGGTCACTGGGATCTTGGCTTGGATGTTGGGCGCCAAACCATGAAATTGGGTTGCCTGCGCAACGATCGCTTCAGGATTGCGATAAAAGGTCGGATTCGTCTGCATCGAGATGCGCCCCTTCCGTGCTTTTTCCTTTTCAAAAATGGGTCGCAACACCTCGGCGGCCTTCAAGGCCATTTCCTCGATTAGTTTCCAGGCGACGTCCACCTCCGTCCAGGTGGGATGGCTCTCGATGATGCGCAGGAGCGGTCCTTTCCAAAGCGCCAGTTCCTTCTGCAGAACATTGAGCACGATGGTGGGGTTGGTGGTGGCTCCGACGGCGCCATGGGAAATCGCGTAGCGCAGCTCCTCCACGGAACAGGAGTCATTCCAATAATCGTTGCCGCCCAGGGCTACGGTTTGTTGCAAAGGACTGGGAGAAGTGGCGTTCATACGCGTGCTTATTTCACCAGAGGCAGCCGCGGGTCCTGGGTCGTCCAGGTCTGCCGCACCCAGGCATAATCCGGGTCGTCCGAAGCGGCCATCGAGCGAGCGGAACCGGCCAGGGCATTGAGGTAGTAAACATTGTAGCCATGAGCCGCCACCACCGGATGATACCCTTCCGGAATCAGCACCAGCTCGCCGTCCCGCACGGTCAGTGTGGCGTCCAGGCGGCGGTCGCGGGTATACACCCGCTGGATGGCATAGCCTTCCGGGCGGTCGATCCGATAGTAGTAAATCTCTTCCAGGTCCACCTCCCCGGGAGGATTATGCACATCGTGCTTGTGAGGCGGGTAGCTCGACCAGTTCCCGCTCGGGGTGTACACCTCGCAGACCAGGAGCCGGTGCGCGCCGAAGCTGGGCTGAATCATGTGGTTGATCTGGCGAGTGGCGTTGGCGCCTCCGCGAATCTCCACCCGAATATCTCCCGGGCCAATAAGCTTCGCTGGGTGCGCCTCTTCGGCGCGGCAGTAACAAAACGCCACGTCGCAGGCGGTCTCGGCCTTTAACTCGAAACTTGTGGCGATTGGCAGATACAGCGTGTAAGGCAACCCGCTAAAAACATTGGGTCGCCCGCCGAACGAGGAAAAGTCGCCTTGCGAGGACTTCACCGAACATATCCCACCCAATAATACCAGGCCAAGCTCCTGGGCGCCCGTCTCGGCGCGGAATGCTTCACCGGCGGCGAATTTGCGATTTTCGAAACTGAGGAATTCAAAGCCGAAACTTTCGACACGGTTCGTGAACCTCTGCGGCTTCACGAGCAGGCCATTATCGTTGGCTGGGAGGGAAGGAGTAGTGTTCATACAGGTTCTAACCCGTTCAGCGGGCTTGCGACACTCAGGCCGCCGGCATGGACGAGCGTTTGGCCCTCTGGGACGCGGTCGGGCAGGGCAGAAGTTGGCTGCTTTCTGCGGTCGCAGGTGCACAGCCCGTCGCCGCGTTTAGGACCTGGCGGAACGTCGTTGGTGTCATACCCAAAGACAACGACATTCCTCCGCTTATTGAAAGTGAAAATTTGGGCTGTTCATTGCCTTTTCGGAAATGATTTTTAAGCATGATTTTGTAACTCAGGCAGCGGGCGGGGACGGTCGAGGGCCAGGAACTCACAAAATCATGTTTACAGAATCATCACGCGTCCAGCGGAAGGCCAACAGCCTGGATGCGCCCTTGGCGACGAGCCGTCGCCAAAGATTGGCCGAGTCATAGCAACCGGACTTACTCCGCGTGGGCGTGTAACGACCGCCCCGAATCCGTTCGTTCGGACGCGTCACCTCACCTGTTTCAGCTCTGACGGTCCGGTGAAGGCAAACCAAACAGCGTGGTCCCAAACCGTGGAAAATCGATTGTAGGTGACCACCCGCGCCGGCGCGAGATGCTCCTGCCATTGGGCGGATCGCTTTCCGGCGTGGCAGGCAAAAATGTAAGCCAATTGGAGCTGGCTGTTGACGCCCACGTTTTCCGACTTGCTCCATTTATTATCCGCTCCCCGGACGCTCAGGCGCAGGAAACGTGGGCTGGCCGTGCCGTCCATGGCGCCACTGTCGGCAGGCCATATCCCCAGCACTTCAGGCGCGTAGTACGTGGCCGCATATCCATCCTCACCGTGGGTCGCCAATATCAGCACCTTGCCACTTCCCAGCGCAGTCCGCAGCGTTTCCTTGGTTAAGCGATCCAGCACGGTGCTTTGCTTCCCCCAATTTCGTTGAGCCTGTAAGGCCAGTCGGGACAGGCCCATGGCATAGCCCCAGCGTGGAACCGGGATGCCATCATCGTACAAAAAGTAAACCTTTGCGTCCTCGCTGCTCCTTTGCGTCAGGGACAAAGACCAGAATGCGAAAATTGCGATGAATGGTATGGCCAATAACGCTGAGGAATTGAGAATGAATGCAACCCGAAGAGGCCAGCGCTTTCGGGTTAGCCGCGAGAGCAGCGGCACCTTCCATGTGGACCCCGAGAGCGCCAACCCGACCAGCATTGCAAAGAGGGGTAAGAAGGCGAGCAAGAGAAAGAACTCAAGATAATCCAGGGCTGAGAAAATGAATCCCAGGCCCCGGTCTGCCTCCAACCGCGGAAACTTAATGGCGATCAGGCACTCAACGCCCTCCCAAGCGCAGGCCCCCGCAAACACGATAACCATCAGGAAAAACCCGGCCAAGGCTTGGGAAAAATGGTGCTGGAGAAAAGCGCTGGCGGAGCCCGCACGAAAGCCACGGGTGAACGGCGCCCCTCCCATGTAGCAGCCCGCACTGAGCAACCGATCCGCCAGGTTAGGAGCCGGGGCAATCATAATAATGATTGTCGAGTTCAGTGTAGCCGCAGTCCGGCAGGCTGCAACAGGTCCGGACATGAAAGACCGTCGTGGCGGGGATCCCCTTCATTGTCCAGGAATCCTCCTCTCTACTGCCTAGCGGCCTTGGCGATAATACGGCCTTGGCCATCGCTGAGCACGACGTGATCCGTGGCCCCGGTTTGCTCCCGCCGAAGCGAGTAGCTGTGATTGGCTTCCGCCGTGAACTGGAGCGCCCGGTAATCGTGAACTTTCCAATGGCCCGCTACGGTTCGCACCGTGGTGGGGCTTGGAGGAAGGCGAAATTTCTCGCGACAGTGCCAAAAAGCCGTGGGTTGATCGTTGATGTGCGTCACGGTCACCCCGTGGCCGATCAGAATCGCATGAGGGGAGTCGGTGCGGGCGTTGCGGAACTGATTGGGATACGCGCAGCCGCTGAACGAGGCCGCAACAAGTAGTGACCAGAGTGCAGTGAAACGAGTCATGCGATCAGGTGTGATATTTTGCGACCAGCGTGGCAGCCAGGACGTTATTGGCAATGTGGGCGAGCGTGGGAGGCCAAATCGAGGCGGTCCTCGCGTATAACGAACACGCCAGAACGCTGAACACAAACACTCCGAGTGCCTGCGCCAAAGTAGCCTGAGCCAGCCCATCGTGCGATAGCCAATACGGAAGATGGGCTCCCAGAAAAAAGAGCGAGGTCAGCATGGAGGCGACAGGAGTTGGTGCGAGGTTCATGATTTCCCTCATCACCAAACCGCGGAACAGAATTTCCTCAAGCAGGGGAGAAACTACAAACTGAAGTAGCACGAGCGAGGCGGACAAGGATGTCAGCCCGATTCCAGAGAATGACTTTCTGGAAATGAAGCTTTCAAACAGGGCCACAACCACCAGAAAAACCGCCGTCACCGCCAGGCAGGACAGCCAACGGCGCAGACTCGGATTGACGGACACGCCAAGGTATTTTGCGGGCGATGAGCTCCTCGCCTGCGCAACGAAGATCCAGGCGGGCAATACCCACAAGATGAATTTGAGCAAATTGGAGTATAGCGCCCGCCAGGTCGGAGAGGCTATGGCTCCGTCGATCGAGTCATACGAAACCACGCGGATGGACCAGAGGACAAAGAACCCGGCCAGGAACACGCAGATTTCAAGGGCTGCTCGGCGCCTTTTGGGGATGGACTTCGTGGAGTTCAAATGATCGGTCGTCGGTCTCAGCCGATCCTGGCCAGTCGGCTCAGCAGTTCCCGGCAGTTGAGAATCTTCTCTGCCAAATCCATGGGCACGTAATAATATTGATTGGATGCCTCAAAGCCCAAACGCGCATCGCGACTTTGGAGGGCGTGCAGGCGGCGAGCCAAATCAATCTCCTGGCGCAGAATGTCCTCCATAAGTTTGCGGTTCTCCTCCTTCACACTCACGGGGCCATCCTTCGCCCAAGCACGCCGGGCGAGGACGAACCGGCATTGGAGCGAGGCACTCCTGAAATGAATAGCGGCGGCCTCCGCCACATCTTGTTCACGCTGGAACTCGGTGCCCTCCGCGGAGGTGCGGCCAATGGATCCCGACGCAGTTCTGAGATCGTTCAACGCGTGATCAAAGCCGTCTGCCACTTTTGCCAACTGACCCGCAAAAACTTCCGGCGGATAGTTCCCGCACCAGCTATTCAGATCGTCATACGGGAACCCGACCATCGAGGCGGCATAGCCCGTCGGTTTCAGCCACAGAAGGTTAGCCGGACCGAGCTGCAAGGGTGCCGAGTACAGTCCGGAGCCAAAGGGGTATTGGCTGAACGCGTCGCTGAAACGGCTCCACGCCTCGACCATTAGCGGCGCCAGTCCGGGCCCGAATCGCCGGCGAGCCACCGTGTCCATCGCTTGAATTGGCGAGATCGCCGGGTCGCGGCCGATCTCCGCCACGACTTCGAGATTGGGTGATGGATACCCGCCCAACGTCCAGCCGAGCATGAGTCCATCCACTCCCTCCTGGCGCAGGTTGGCCGCGTGTTGCGCCACATTCCGGAGCGCGGGAATGTAGGGAACCGCCGAAAGCTCCCAGGTGTTCCCGGCCTGGATTTTGGCCAGCGTCTTCAAGCCGCGCTGCCGGGCGAGCTTCCAATGGCGGCGTGCACGGGGACCGGGGCCAATCGCGGAAATGGAATATTCACCCACCGTGCTCTCAATGCCGCCACGACTGATAGGCAAGCTCCACTCGCTAACGCTCATGAAGGCGGTCTGGGCAGGCAGCGCCGCAATGGTTCCTTCCGCCCAAGTGTCCTGCCAACCCCAATCCCAGGCGATCAGTTGGGCCTGGCTGCCGCCTTCGCGCAGTCCTTCCAGGAAACCCCGGTGAAGCTCGGCGATAACTTGCTGGGGAGCACGATCACGACAGTGCGGGCACTGCTCACCATGATAATGCGACCAACAGTGCGTTAGATTCTCCGAGGCCGTGATCGTAAAAACCCCGCCCAGGTCAGGCACGGCTCGCGCTACGGTCGCCAGGGCACCTTTTAAATAAGTCAGCACCTCTGGACGGCTCGTACACAGGCAGGCGTGATCTCCTTCCGCGGTTCCTTTCAGCTCCGGATGCGCCGTGTAAAAGCCTAGCGGAAGAGCGCGCGGTTCATTCAGGTAGAGGTATACACTAACGCCATGCCGACGCGCGCGGTCCGCCAGGACTCGCAGGTTATGCAAGCGGCGTTCGTGA